>JAABUS010004037.1_pt1 | contig 22208 bp, 21 predicted proteins | sample 5560161 | NCBI WGS metagenome assembly JAABUS01 (sample SAMN10711885, study PRJNA513376) | rock metagenome | isolation source: Antarctica rocks | place: Antarctica: Victoria Land, Trio Nunatak nord | collected 2016-01-04
ATTCACCTTGAAAGTGCCCTATCTGACCGGTCCTGGAAACCTTCGCAAGTTCCATTATCCGTTACGAGACAGGCACTTTCGCTACTTCGAGCCAGGGTGTCGCACCAGACCGCGTGAAAAGTTCAGGTTAGGCCGGCTTCTTCGCTCAGCGAAATTGTGGACATGAGTTCTCCGATCAGAGAAGAACGTCGCCGCCGGTCACCGGCAGAATGGTCGGCCGCGCGCCCGGTCGGGTGAGGTAGTAGGCAGCTGCCCCCATCTCGCGCGGTTCGCCGTAGCGGCCGAGGGAGATCGGCTTGGCCCGCTCGGCGTAGTACTCCTCGGGCGTGACGCCCTCGGCCAGCGCAAACTGCTTCTGCGCCATCATCAGCAGCGGGCTCTTGGTTGAGCCCGGGCACAGGGAGTGGAACGACACCTCGTTGACGAGGGCCTGCTGCGCCTCGATCCAGCCGTTGATCGCGAACTTCGACGCGCAGTAGACGATGTTCTCCGACTCGCCGCCGAGAGCCGCCTGCGAGGCGACCACCACGTAGCTGCCCTTCGCCTGCTTCAGGGAGGACTCGACCGTGCGGTAGAGGGCGGGGACCGTCTCCCAGTTGACCGTCAACACCCGATCGATGAACTGATCCGAGCAGTCCGCCAAGGCGTTCGAGCCGGCGACGCCGTGCGCGGCCACCGCGGCGGTCAGACCGTTTTCCTCGCCGAGACGGCGAATCGTACCCAGCACGGAGTCGTCAGAGGTTCCCCGAGACGGGGATCACATTCTCGACCCTCTCGTAGCGGCTGGCGTCGAGATCCTGAGCGATCACCTGCTCCCCGTTGGCCAGGAAGGTGTCGACCATGGCGGAGCCGATCGCTCCGACCGCTCCTGTGATCAGTACGCTCACGCGCCGACCCCGAATCCGAAAGATTGAGAGTGACCCCGGCGGTGTAGCCACCGTCGGGGTCGTCGAGGTAGTTCAAGGTAAACTCGGCTGCGCCCAGGTTGTCGTTGTCGAGGACCAGCAGGTTCAGCGGCTGAAGTTGATGCGTGAACTCACGCGTGACGGACTGCACAATGCCGCGCAGCGACTGGATCGCAGCGGACTTGAAGGCCTTCCCGTCGTCCGTCCCGGCCGGCGGGAAGGACGTGACCACCAGGGTGCGGGTCTGCTCAAAGACGCCGAGAGGGGCGTCACCCCGCAGCTGCTTGACCAGGGCGGTCGCCCCCGCGCTGACGTCCTGCTCGGCGGAGCACTTGTCGTAGGCGAGCACCAGCAGACGGGTGCGGTTCAGCGGAGCGATTTGCTCCAACTTCGCCCGGACATCATCCCCCCCGAGCAGTGTGATGGATTCAGGCATATTCGCGACTCTCCTTCTCCTCCTCAGGGTTCTGCCCCAGCTCGATCACGTTGCCCCACGGGTCCTTCCCGTAGACCCAGCGGCGGCCGGTGAGGGTGCCGTGCTCGATGAGCTGCGGCAAGGTGTTGAACTGCACGCCGAGGTCTTTCAGCTGCTCGTACGCCGCCTCGATGTCGGACACATCGAAGGCGATGTGCCCGAAGCCGGTCTCGAACACCTCACGAGTGGCTGCGCCGGACGGCGTCAGATACTGGTGCAGCTCGATGTTCGCGCCACCACCGGATAGCGTCGCGCCGCGCAGCCGAACCGGCCGGTCAGGAATTCCGATGGCGACCGAGTCGACATACGTGTCGTCCTCGATCAACGCGACCTGCATTTCGAATGCGCGAACGTAAAAGTTCACCGCCTCGTCGAGGTCCGACACCACGAGGCCGACGTGATCCAGCGTGAAGCGGGGTTTCGACTCTTGCCGCATATAGCAACCTCTTCCTCGAGATCGTTCGCGGAGTGAGCAGCGTCGACGTGGGGCCTCAGGACGGGGCGACCTCAGGCCACGCTGCGAGGCGATCGTAAAGGCATCTGGCGCGCCGGTCAACCGGTAGGCCAGTACCGTGCCAATTCGAGTGCGCGTGCGAGTGCGAGTGCGAGAATCGGGTCGCGCGTCCTTGTAGGCGTGCTGCGGGCCCCTTCGCTGACCGGTGCACCGGTTGACTGGCGTCAGGGGTCTGCCTAAAATCCTCGCTCAGCGTCGGCCGGAGGCACAATGTCATCAGTCCCTCTGCCCTCGTTCGGCTTAGAGACCCGCGAACCGCTCGAGTCCGAGCTGGCCCGCAAGCTGATCGACTACTTCGCCGCCTCGGAGCTGCAGCCCGGGCAGCGTCTGCCCTCGGAGCGACAGATGGCCGAGGCGCTCGGCATCGGACGGGCGTCGCTCCGCCATGCGCTGAAATCGCTGAGCCTGCTGGGTGTGCTCGATGTCCGGCCGAGCACCGGCACCTATCTGCGCAACGGCGGTTCCGACCTGCTGCCCCACGTCGTGGAATGGGGCCTGCTGCTGGGCGAGAAACGCGTTGAAGAGGTGATCGAGGCCCGTTCCGTGCTCGAAGTCGAGCTCGCCGGACTCGCAGCGCAACGCAGAAGCGCAGCGGACATCGCCCAGCTCCGGCAGCTGCTGCAGGACATGGAAGCGCAGGGGAACCGCACCGACGCCTACGTAGACCTGGATGTCAGATTCCATCTGGCAATCGCCGACGCGGCGAAGAACGACGTGCTGGCCGGCGTGCTGCGGAGCTTGCAGTCGCTGCTGAGGGTCTGGGCCACCCGAGTAATCGAAGCCGCCGGCGAGACCCAGACGTCATTGGCGATGCATGCACCAATCTTGAAAGCGATTGTCGACGCCGACGAAGCCGGCGCGCGCACGGCCATGGGTGCGCACATGGAACGCGCCAGCAAGCGGTTGTACCTGGCGATCGACTCCCACCGCTGACGTGCAACCCCGGGGCGGGTGGCAGTGCGGAGGGGGTCGTGACGGCGTGCGCGATCAAGGCGCTCGGCGGGTTGATCGAGGGGTGGTTGACACCGAAAGACGACGCCGACCGGGCGGCGCCGAGGCCGCGGGCCCCGGTTCGACGCGGTGCTGTCCGCGGGCGACAATACGATGTTCGTCGCTAGAGGTCACCGACGGCGGGCTGATGGACGGCCATGCCAACACAGGTCGATCCGCGTCTCGTAGCGCGCTGCGTTGATCCCGCCGGCCACGCCGATCTGGTCGATCAGCGGCACGTGCCGCGGCCGGTGCAGCAGCGCCACGGCCACTTCGGTGGCGGGCCGGCCCTCGGCCCCGCCAGCTCGCGAATCTCATCGCCCCGCGACTGCTCCAGCGAGGTCACTTCGACGCCATGATGGTCCGCCACGAGCTTCTCCGTGTAGAAGACCGAGTAGCCGTCGAGCATGGTGCCCAGGTCGGCGGCGGGGATCATGGAGAGGGGCGTTCTGCCGCCCGTGCGCCGTCATCGAGGTGCCGTCGATCGGGTCGACGGCACCGTCCGCCCGCGGGCCGTGTCCGGTGGCGACGTGCTTGCCGTCGAACAGCATCAGGGCGTTGTCCTTCTCCCCCTCCCCGATCACGACCACGCCGTCGAACTGGACCGTGCCGAGGAAGGCCAGCACGCGTCCACGGCGGCGCCGTTTGCGGCGAGCTTGTCGCCCCTGCCGATTCAGACACCGCGCGGATCGCTGCCGCCTCCGTCGCTCGCGCCAGCTCCATACCCAGGGTCCGGAAAGGGGTGACCCTGTTCGGTATCCGCACTGCGTCCCCTTCCATTTCGTGGTTTACCGGTTGACCGGTGAGGCGGTGTCTGCCAGAGTAGCGGAGGCAAGACGCGACCTCGAATGGAGGACCCAATGATGGTTTCTGTTCCGTTCGACACCGACCGATTCGACGATCTTCTAGCCAGCCGAGACATCGATGCCGTGCTGGCTACCACCAAGCACAACGTGCAGCACCTGCTTGGCGGCTACCGGTATTTCTTCTTCGCGCACGCCGAAGCCACTGGCATCAGCCGCTATCTGCCGGCGCTCGGGCTTGTGCGAGGACGACCCGCCGACGCCTTCTACATCGGTGCCGGCAACGAGGACTGGGGCACCGAGAACGGCGCGATCTGGATCCCGGACGTGCAGAACGTCAGCTGGACCACGCTCGACACCGCCAAGGCGGTCGCCGCCGCGCTGCGCAGCCGGCACCTCGAGGCCGCCACGATCGGGGTGGAGATGTCCTTCATCCCCGCCGACGCCCTCGACACCCTTCGAACTCTGCTGCCCGAGGTCACCTTCGTCGACATCCTCGACGTACTCGAGACGATGCGGGCCGTCAAGACCCCCGAGGAGCTGCGCTACGTCAGCGAAGCCTCGGTGAAGATCATCGAGTCGATGCAGACTGCCTTCAGCCTCGCCCAGCCCGGGATGTCCAAGCTCGAGCTGCAGGAGATCTTCCGACTCGAGCAGACCAAGCGCGGGATGTACTTCGAGTACGCCCTGGTCACCATCGGCGGCGGATCAATGAACCGGTCGCCGAACACCGACATCTGGACCAGCGGCACCACCCTCTCGCTGGACTCCGGCGGCATGTACAAGGGTTACATCGGCGACCTGTCCCGGATGGGCATCGACACCGAACCCACGTCGCGTCAGGTTGATCTACTCAACCAGATCGAGACGGTACAGCAGGAAGCCCGCACCGCGATCGGCGCCGGCAAGCGCGGCGGCGACATCTATTTGCACGCCCTCGACGTTATCTCGAAGCTGCCCGACGGGAACCGGATGAAGTTCGTGGCCCACGGCATGGGTCTGATCACCCATGAGGCACCGCGGCTGACCAGCACCGGCCCTGTCCCCTATCCGGCCACCCACGCTGACGACCCGCTCCTGACCGGTGAGGTGCTCTCGATCGAGTCCTGGTTCGAAGACGTCGAGTCCGGATTCATCAAGCTGGAGGACACCCTCATCGTCACCGACGATGGTTGGACCGCCCCCGGCGACGACGCCCGAGGATGGAACCGGACCGGCGCGGCGCATGCCTGATGCGATCGGTCAGCGCTGGACCGTCGTCCTCGACGACGACCCGACCGGCACCCAGGGCATCAGCGGAGTCCCGGTTGTAATTCCCCCCTCTCCCGAGACCTTCCGGTGGGCCTTCGCCCGCAGCGACGTCATCTACGTGATCACGAACACACGTGCCCTCGACCGCGACACCGCCGAGCAGCTCGTCCGCGACACCGTCAAGCTCGCTGTCGAGGTCGCCTCCGACCTCGACGGCAGCGCCCGATTCATCAGCCGCGGCGACTCGACGCTGCGCGGGCACTTCCCCCTCGAGGTGCAGATCGTCCGCGACACCAGCAGCGAGGAATACCGCGGGTGTCTGCTCGTGCCGGCGTTCCCCGAGGCTGGCCGCTACACGCTCGACGGGACGCACTACGTCACGGTAAAGAGTGTGCTCAGACCAGTCGCGACGACCGAGTACGCCCGCGACGCCACCTTCGGCTACGACCAGTCGCGACTGGTCCAGTGGGCGCACGCCCGTGTCCCGGCGGACTGGCAGGTCGAGGAGCTCCCGAGCCGCATCATCGACAACGGCCCCGCGGCCGTCGCGCGCTTCCTCGCGGACCAGTCGTCCTGCACGCTGGTGTGCCCGTCGATTCGCAGCAAGGAAGACCTCGCGGTCCTGGCCGAGGGACAACTGCTCGCCGAGCGAGACGGCGCCTCATACCTCGTGCAGTGCGCGCCGTCCTATGTGCAGCACATCGGACAGCTCCCTGCGGCCCGGCCCGCCAACCCAACGGTGCGCACTAGCACTGGCCTCGTCGTCATCGGGGAGTCACACAGCCACCACCACCGACCAGCTCACCGAATTGCGCGCAGCTCTCCCGATCGGCGAGGTGGAGCTCGATGTCCCCACCCTTCTGGCGTCGGACCCCGACGCCGAGGTCGTCCGGGTGGTCAAGGCAGCACGCAGCAAACTGACGGAGAGCACGGTGGTGCTGTCCACCTCGCGCAACGTCGTCACTGCGAACAGTCCCGCCGAGTCGCTGCGCATCGCGGCGACCGTCGCTGCGGCACTCACCGAGGCCACACGGCAGATCGTGCAGGCACGACCAAGCTTCGTCATCGCCAAGGGCGGCATCACCTCGTCGTCGCGCGGGCTTTGGCGTGGGGCGCGGCGACCATCGTGGGGCCGCTCGTCGACGCGACGCTGCCGGTCTGGCAGGGCTGGCGTGATGACGCCGACGACCCCGTCTGCGTCATCTTCCCCGGCAACGTGGGCAAGCCGAACCTGCTCGTTCGAGCAGTGACCCGCCTCGGTCAACTCCATCAGGAGTCAAGTGGAAGGACAGTACCCGCATGAGTACCACTCCCCGCAAGGCGACGACGCTCGCCGCGAAGCTGCGGAGTAAGGACGCCTTGGTCGGGCTGATTACCAAGATGCCCGCCCCGTCTAACGTCGAGCTCGGCGGCCACCTCGGCTTCGACTTCGTCATTATCGACACCGAACACGGCATCGCAGGCGGGCTCGAACTCGACCACCACTTACGTGCGGCAGAGGCCGCCGGGGTGCCCGTGCTCGTACGCATCGGCACGCTCGATCGGCCCGAGATCGCCAGAGCCCTCGACGGCGGCGCCGCCGGGATCGTGGTGCCGCAGGTCGCCTCCGAGCAGGAAGCGCGCGAAGCCGTCCGCCTCACGCACTACCCCCCAGGAGGCACCCGCGGCCTCGCCACCAGCACCCGCGCCGGCCACTACGGCACCGTCAGCACGGCCGAGCACCTCCAGAATGCGCTAAAAGACACAGTCGTGGTGGTGCAGGTCGAATCCCGCGGCGGCGTGGAGAACGTCGAGGCGATCCTCGCGGTCGAAGGCGTCTCCGCCGTCTGGATCGGTCTCAGCGACCTCTCGCTCGAGCTCGGACACTTCGGCGACTTCGCACACCCGGAGGTGAAGGCCGCCGTCGACACTGTCATGGTCGCCGCAGAGGCCGCGGACGTGCCGCTGCTCGTCATTGCCGACAACGACACCGACGGTGCCGGTTGGCAGGCGCGCGGCGCACAAGGACTGCTCATCAACCTGCTGACGGTGCTGGTGCGAGGGCTTACGCAGCTGAAGGACCACCACACCACCGTGCAACAGAAAGGCACTGACAATGGCCAATGAGGAAGTCATCCTGCACACCCCGATCCTTCTGCGGATGCGGCTGGACGGGCGGGCCGCCTTGGTCACCGGCGCCGGTCAGGGCATTGGCCGCGGCTTCGCCCTCGCTTTGGCGCAGGCCGGCGCCGGCGTTGCGGTGGTCGACCTCGACCATGAGCGCGCCGAATCGGTCGTGGCTGAGATTGTCGACGGCGGCGGTGACGCCATGGCCGTGGCAGCGGACGTCACTAGTGAGGAGGACCTGCGCAACGCGATCGACTCGACCGTCGGCAAGTTCGGTCACCTCGACATCGCCGTCAACAACGCCGGCATCAACCGCAACGCCCCGGCCGAAGACACCACGTTGGCCGACTGGGACCTGCACCAGGACCTGAACCTGCGTGCGGTGTTCCGCAGCTGCCAGCTCGAGGCCGCCGCGATGTTCCCGCGCGGCTACGGCAAGATCATCAACACTGCCTCGATGGCCTCGCTGATCGTGCCGCACCCGCAGAAGCAGGTCGCCTACAACGTCGCAAAGGCCGGCGTCGTCGCCCTCACCCGCACTCTTGCGGCCGAGTGGGCCGACCGCGGAATCCGCGTGAACTGCATCTCCCCCGGCATCATCCGGACCGCCCTGATCGAGAACTCCGAAGCGCTGCGCCCACTTGTGAACCAGTGGCTGGAGAACATCCCCGCCGGCCGTCTCGGTGAGGTCTCCGACCTCCAAGGGGCGATCGTGTTCATGGCTGGGTCGACCTCCGACTACATGACCGGCCACAACATGGTGCTCGAAGGCGGCCAGACCCTCTGGTAAAGCCCTAGCAGATCACTGCGGCCGGCGGCGCCGCCACAGCCGTCGCCGCAGACGTGACCTCGGAGGACGATCTCCGTGAATCCATCGCCGCGACGACGACGGAGTTCGATGCATTTGAACATCGCCGTCAACAACGCGGGAATCAATCGGAACGCCGCCGCCGAGGACACTTCGTTGGCCGAATGGGACCTGCACCAGGATCTGAACCTGCGCGCCGTCTTCCGAGGCTGCCAGCTCGAAGCCGCCGAAATGTTCCCCCACGGTACGGCAAGATCGTCAACACCGCCTCGATGGCGTCGCTGATCGTTCCACATCCTCAGAAGCAGGTCGCCTACAACGTGGCGAAGGCGGGAGTGGTAACACTCACCCGCACTTTGGCTGCAGAACGGGCCGATCGGGGGATCCGAGTCAACTGCATCTCCCCGGGAATCATCCGCACCGCGTTGATTGAGCACTCCGAAGCCCTCCGCCCCCTTTGTCGCGCAATGGTTGAACGGGATTCCCGCGGCCCGGCTCGGTGAGGTCTCGGATCTGCAGGGCGCGATCGTGTTTATGGCTGGCTCCACCTCGGATTACATGACCGGTCACAACATGGTGCTCGAGGGCGGCCAGACCCTCTGGTGACGATGATCGGGTCCGCTCGGCTTTCGAGCGGACCCGATCATTCGACCGCAGGCTTCGCTTCAGCCCCGGGGTGGGACGATCGGGCGACGGCCGCCCGCAGGCGGCGACCAGCGCGCTCCATGTGTGCGCCTCCGGCGGCATCCGAGTCGCCCGCGCGGATCGCCTCGAGGATGGGCACATGCCGCTCGAGGGATGAATAGGTCTCACCGGCCGCGGTGATTACCTGCCGAGTCCACACCTCCAGCAGGCTCTGCAGGCTGCGCAATACACCGGCGAGAATCTCATTTCGGGCGGCGGCCGCGATGGCGAGGTGAAACTTGACGTCGAGTGCGGTGTAGAGGGCGACATCGTTGTCCGCGTTCGCCATCTGACTGAGCAACCCCTCAAGTTCGCGTAAATCCTCATCGATCCTGCGCACGGCCGCGAGTTGCGCAAGCGTGACTTCGACGGCGCCGCGCGCTTCGATGACATCCTCAGTGCGCTGCTCTCCTAAGAGGGGGCCCCACTCGATGACCTGCGGCAGCAGGTCGCTGCCGCCATTGCGCAGATAGGTTCCGCTGCTCGGCCGGACCTCCAGCACGCCGAGCAGACTGAGGGACTTGAGTGCATGCCGGAGCGCCGCGCGCCCGACGCCCCAAGTGCTTCCGCCATTGGACGTTCTGAAGGCAGCCGCTTGCCGAGTTGAAACCGGTACGCCGGTCTGCCTTACAGTGACGTCGTCCTCAAACCCCGGCGTGTGGGAGCGAGCGTTGGTGACGCGGGTTAGAAGGTGAATTTATCGATGTTCTGGGCGTTGAACACGTAGGGCTTGCCAAGAAGGATCGTGTCGTTGCTGATGAATTTCAGGTCGCCGAGGCGCCCGGCGGCCAGGGTGCTGCCGGTGCCGGTTTTCAGCGTGCCGTTGACCTGGGCCACGGCCATGAAGATGGCGGCGTAGCCGATGTCGTTGGGGTTCCACAGCGCCACTTCCTTGATGGTGCCGTTCTTGATGTAAGGCCGGACCAGGCTGGGGACCCCGAGTCCGGTAACGGCGACCTTGCCCTGCAGACCGAGTTCCTCGACGGCTGCGGCGACACCAGGGGTGGCGATGCCGGTGACGGCCCACACGCCCTTGGTGTCGGGGTGGGCGCGCAGGTAGTCCAGGGTGACCTGGCGGGACTTGGCGAGGTCCTCGTCGCCGGGGAGCACCGCTTCGATGGACATGTGGGGGTACTTCTCGCCGATGTACTTCTTCATCGCGTCGATCCACTGGTTCTGGTTCGGGGCGGTGAGAACGGCGGTGACGACGAGGAACTTACCGCTGGTGCCGGTCTGCTTGACCATCATGTCGACCATGGTCTTGCCCATGTCGTCGAAGGTGGTCTGGTTGAGGAACACGCCGCGGGAGTCGGCGGCGGCGTCGGCGTCGAACGTCGAAACCTTGACACCCGCAGCCTGGGCGCGTTTGAGAGCCGGGGCGATGGCGTTGGCGTCGTTTGCCGACACGGTGATGGCGTTGTACTTCTGCTGTACGAATTGGTCCACCAGGTCGGACTGCTTGGCGACGTCGGCGTCAACCGGGCCGTTGAACGTCACGGTCACGCCGAGTTCCTTGGCGGCCTCCTGGGCGCCGGCGTCGGCGGCGACGAAGTACGGGTCACTGGTGAATTTGGGTATCATGGCGATCTTCATGTCGGCGGGCGCCACTGTCGTGGACGACGACGATGCGCCGCCGGCCGCCGAGCTGCCGAGGTTGCCGCCGCCGCAGGCGGTCGCGGCGAACAGGGTGGCCATGGCCAGCCCTGCGGCCAGGATTGATACGGATTTGCGCATGGTGATTTCTCTCCGCTTCGTTGGGGTGGGAAGTGCCGTGTGTGAAAGGTGCTGCTGGAGTTGAAACGTCAGAATTTTTTCTGCCGGCGACGGACGATCTCGTTGACGAAAACCGCGATCACCAGAACCGCGCCTTGGATCATCAGCGCTACAGAGGTGGAGGCGCCGACGAGGATCATTCCCTGGCTGAGGAACGCCAGGATCAGCACGCCGAGGACGGTCCCGATGATGCTTCCGCTGCCGCCCTTGATGTTGGAGCCGCCCAGGACGACCGCGGCGATGGCGGTGAGTTCCAGGCCAAGACCGGCGTTGGCCCGCGAGGTGGACACCCGGGAGGTGTAGATCATCGCCGCGATCGCCACGAGCAGTCCGACGAGGACATAGACGGTGAGCACGGTCTTGTTGACCGAGATGCCCGACATTCTGGTGGTGCGGGCGTTGAGCCCCACACCGACGACGCCGCGACCGAAACGGCCTCTGCTCAGCAGGGTTCCGATGATCACCGCGGCGACGGCGAAGACGATTAGCTGTAGGGGGACGTATCCGCCGACGTAGTACTGGCCGAAGTAGGCGAACCAGCTCGGGAAGTCAGAGACCGCACCGGCGTCGGAGATGACGTAGGCCAGGCCGCGGAACAGGGAGAAGGTGCCCAGGGTGACGGCCAGCGGGCTCAGGTTGAGAACCGAGATGAGGTAGCCGTTGAAGAAGCCGCCGATGAGTCCGGCGAGGAGCCCGATGAGCAGCGACACACCGAACGGCACGCCGGCGGCGTAAGTGAAGCCGATGCTGACCGAGACCAGTGCGAGCAGCGCTCCAACGGACAGGTCGATCCCGCCGGTGACGATGACCAGGGTCATGCCCAGCGCGACCAGTCCGGATTCGGCGAAGAACCGTGACGTGTCGAGCAGGTTCTGTAGGTCCAGGAAGTACGGAGACAGGCTGGAGAACAGGATCAGTTCGGCGATCAGTACGACGACCAGGACCAGTTCGTTGCCACGCAGGTAGCGCCGCCACGCGGCGACGGGCTGATCAGCGACCGTCGTTTGCGTGGTGACGGGGGTGGACCCGATTTCAGTTGACATCGGAACCTCCGAGGAATCTGCGTCGTACGAGGCCGGTGCAGATGGCGAGCAGGATCATCGCGCCGAGGGCGAGGTCCTGCCAGGTGCCGGCGATCCCGAGCAGGGTGAGGGCGTTGAGGATGACGCCGATGAGGATGGCGCCGACGACGGGAGCGGCGGTGGATCCGCGGCCCCCGGTGATGGAGGTGCCGCCGACGACCACGGCGGCGATGGCCTGCAGTTCGAAGCCGGTGCCGGCGGTGGCCTGGACCTGACCGATCTGGCCGACGTAGATCATCGAGGCGATCCCAACGCAGACGCCGACGGCGATGAAGGTAAAGAACTTGACACGGTTCTCCGGCACGCCGGTCAGCAGAGCGGCTCTGGAGTTACCGCCGACGGCGAAACAGTTTCGGCCCCAGGTGGTGTGGGTGTTGTTGAGGCCGAACACCGCTGCAGTGATCGCCAGAATCACGATGGGCATGATGCCCTGTCCGAGGAACCGCGCCGATGTGGGCGGGTTAAACACCTGCCCGCCGGCTTCGGTCAGCAGACCACCGCGCAGCACGTTGAGCATCCCGAGGGTCACGATGATGGAGGGGATTTTGGCCCAGGTACTCAGGGCTCCATTGATGGCTCCCACGATCACCCCGACCGCGATGGCGGCCAGCAGCGGAACGATGAACCCGCCGACCTGCTCAGCGACGCCGGCGCCGACAGCGGCGCACAACCCCAGCATGGCTCCGGTGCTGATGTCGATCTCGCCGCACAGGATGACCTGGTTCACCGCCAGCGCCACGACGCCGACGACGGCGATCTGACTGACGATGCCCTGGAGGTTCCCCGCAGTGCGGAAACTGGGGATGGTCAGCGACAACACGATGGCCAGCCCGATGAGGAACGCCAGAGAAGCCATCTCGGGCCGCTGGAAGAAGGGGTGGCGGGCACGGTCACGGCGCGTGGCCGGTCGTGCCGCGAGGGTCTGGGTCACTGTGCTCTCGTTTCCGGCGAGATCCGCCCGGCCGCGTCGACCGCGTGGTGTGCTCCAGCGGCAGCCGCTCCCACCGCTTCGGCGGTTGCTTCGGCGTGGCTGAATTCGGCGGCCATGGTTCCTTCTTGTAGGACGATGATGCGGTCGGCCATGCTCAGGACCTCCGGCAGCTCCGAGGAGATCAGCAGCACGGCCTTGCCGGCGGCGGCGAGATCATCGATGAGGCGATAGATTTCAGCCTTGGCGCCGACGTCGACGCCTCGTGTTGGTTCGTCGAGAATCAGCACCGACGGCTCTCTGGCCAGCGCCTTGGCCACGACCACCTTCTGCTGGTTGCCTCCGGACAGGAGACCGACGGGCTTGTCGAGCGAGCTCGTGCGGATCGACAGCTCCTTCTCGAACCGGGTGGCCAGCTGACGCTCGGCCTTGCGATTCACCAACCCGAAACGGGTCACCTTCTCAAGGCTGGCGAAGGTGATGTTGGTGGCGATGGAGAACGGTAGGATCAGCCCTTCGGCGCGCCGTTCCTCAGGGACATAGGCGATGCCCAGTTCCTGCGCCCGCTGCGGACTCCGGATCTGCACCTGCTCACCGTTCAGACGGATCATGCCGGTCGAGTGGGGAGCCAAGCCGAAAATGGCATGGGCGACCTCCGTGCGACCGGCGCCGATAAGCCCGGACAGTCCGAGGATCTCCCCCGCATGCACGGTGAACGAAATGTCGGTGAAGTCGCCCGGGCGGGTGAGGTTGGTGACCTCGAGAACCGGCTTCCCAATCGGGCTGCGTGTCCGGGCGTACAGCTGCTCCAGCGGCCGGCCGACCATCAGCTGGATCAGCTTCCTGTGGTCGTAGTTGGTGGTCGGCTCGGTCTGCAGCAGCTGCCCGTCGCGGAGCACGCTGATGGTGTCCGAGATCTGGAAGATCTCGTCGAGCCGGTGAGAAATGTAGATGACCGCCACGCCGCTGGCGGACAGGTCGGCGACGACCCGGAACAGTCGCTGCGCTTCCTGGTCGGTCAGGCTGGCGGTCGGTTCGTCCATGATGAGCACCCGGGCGTCGGCGAGCAACGCACGGGCGATGGCGACCAACTGCCGCGTCGCGGCCCGCAGGCCCGACACCGGCGCGTTGGGATTGATTTCCACGCCCAGTCGGTCGAACAACTCGCGGGCCTTGTCCCGCATGGCCTTGTAATCGATCAGGCCGATGTGGATCCGCGGACGCGGCCGCCCCACGTAGAGGTTCTCGGCCACCGTCAACTCGGTGAACAGCTCCAGCTCTTGCGGGATCATCGCCACACCGGCGTGTTCGGCGTCGCGTACTGAGGAGAACGTCACCGCTCGTCCGTCGACGAGGACTTCACCCGAAGTGGGTGGCTGCACCCCGTCGATGATCTTCATCAGCGTGCTCTTGCCGGCACCGTTCTCGCCGACCAGAGCGTGCACCTCACCTGGTTGAATGGCGAAGCTGACGTCCCGTACGGCGGCGATGGAACCAAAGATCTTGGTGATTGCGCGTAGTTCGACGACAGGCCCGGTGCGCGTTGCCACACTCACGTGGGTCATTCCCCTCTCCGGGCCGACATGGGCCGGAACTGCAGACTGTTGCGGCTGCTGGAGGGCATCAGTCGATGCGCCGGACCTTAATCTAAGCTAAAGCTCCCGACTGGTCAACCAGTGAGCCAAATTGATGATTAATGATCCCAGCTCGGACCCTCACTTGCTGGATACCCCGGTGGTTGGTGGTTGACCGGCACACCGGTAAAGTTGTGGTCTGCGTGGACACCGGGAGGCCGCATGTCCATCGCGCCGCTCCCGACGAGCCGACAGGGATCACCGATGACGATGCCCATGCCCGCGTTCCAGCTCGACACCCGCGAGTCCGTCGAGTCGGAGTTGACGCGGAAGTTGATGGACTACCTCATCGCCGCAAACCTGCGCCCGAACGATCGCCTTCCATCCGAGCGACAGATGGTCGAGGCGCTCGGAGTGGGCCGGGCCGCGCTGCGCACCGCGTTGAAGTCGCTGAGCTTGTTGGGGGTCGTGGAGCAACGCCCGGGCGCCGGCACGTTCCTCCGCAACTCCAGCTCCGACCTGCTGCCCCGAGTGATCGAGTGGGGATTGCTGCTGGGCGAAAACCGCATCCAGGACATCCTGGAGGCGCGCGAGAACCTCGAGATCATCCTGGCCAGTTACGCCGCACAACGCCGCACCGATGAGAATCTCGTCCGCCTACGGGGACTCATCGCGGCGATGCGCGAAGCCGGCGACAACGCCGACCGCTACGTCGAATACGACATTCAGTTCCACCTCGCCATTGCCGAGACAGCACAGAATGACGTTCTGGCCGGCATTTTGCGCAACCTCCAGTCTCTGTTGCGGGCATGGGCGGCTCGGGTAATATACGCTGCGGGCGAGACTGCCACATCGCTGGCGATGCACGTTCCGATTCTGAACGCCATCGAGGCTGGCGACCCACAGTGGGCGCGCGAGGCGATGACGGCCCATATGGATCGCGCATCGCGGCGGCTGCGGCATGCAATCAGCAACGGAAGCGGCAGCTGAACTCACTCGACGCGCCCTATGCCGATTACAGGTGTACTGGTTGACCAGTCGACCTTTGCTCCGTAGCATTAGGTCGTCCGCTGTTGCTCAAAGAGGAGTTCGACTTGTCCGACATTAACCTTCTCAGCCGCGCGGGTCGCCGCGTTCGCCTCGGCATGATCGGTGGCGGCCAGGATTCGGTGATCGGCAGCACCCACCTGATCGCGTTTCGCGTCGACGGTCTGGCCGATCTGGTCGCAGGTGCGATGAGCATCAATCCCGAGGTCGCCACCTCATCCGCTGCGGCACAGTTGATCCCGGCCGAACGGCAGTACGCAACGTGGCAGGACATGCTGGCGGGTGAACGTGACCGCCCGGATCGTGTGGACGCCGTGGTGGTCATCACTCCCCCGCAGTTCCATGGCGAGATTTCCGAGGCGTTCCTTCAGGCGGGAATCCACGTGCTGTGCGAGAAGCCGATGACGGCCAATCTCGAGCAGGCCGCGTCGCTAGTCGAGATCGCCGCCTCGAGCACAGCGTTCTTCGCCGTCACCCATTGCTACACCGGGTATCCGCTGGTCCGCGAGACCCGCGAGCTCGTGCGCTCGGGGGCGCTGGGAGCTATCCGCCTCATCGAGGGGGAATTCTCCGCGGGTGATCCGGGTGTGCTGCGCGAACCGGAGGACACCAGCAAGCGCCACTGGCACTTCAAGCCGTCTGCGATGGGCAAGGCTGTGGTGTTGGGCGAGGTCGGCAGCCATATCCACAGTCTCATCGAATTCATCACCGGCGAGCGGGTGGCGACGGTGTCGGCTGAGCTGCACACCATCGCCCAGCGTCGAGAAGTGTTCGACAACGCCTACCTCAACATCGAACTCACCGGCGGAGCCGTCGGCCGCATGTGGTCCAGCTTCGTGGCGGCCGGCCACGAGCACGGCCTGAAATTCCGTATCTACGGCGACAAGGGTGGCCTGGAATGGAACCAGGAGGAGCCGGAGTTCCTTTGGCACATTCGGCCGGGTGAGGCCGCGGTGCGGATTAGTCGCGCGCTGGACAGCACCAGCCCCAGCGCCCGCAGCGCTGCCCGTATCAGGCCTGGCCATCCCGAGGGTTACCTGATGGCCTTCGCCACGGTCTACCGCGACTTCTTCGAGGGTGTGTTGAAAGCGCAAATCGGGGAGGGCCCGACCGCGGCGATGTCGCTGCTGCCCACTGCCGAAGACGGTCTGAGCACGCTCAAGCTTATCGATGCAGCGGTCCGCTCCCATGAGCAGAAGCAGCGCGTGGAGCTGTAGCGCCACGACCGCGCTACAGAAGGGGAACCCGCTGCCGGGTTTACCTCCTTCTGCGTTCCAGCAGTTGTTGCCAAGCACGTCATTCCGCCGGCATGCAGCGACTCCGGCGAACCGTGGACAGAGGCATGGCCGGTCAGCGCGGGCGACACCGATGCGGCGCCCGGTGTGACCCGGCGACCGGCGGTGCGCCAAGCCGGCGGAACGGAAAGAAGGACACCCGGCTCCCGCCGGATCCCCTCCCCTACTGGCTTGCTGATGCCTGCGAAGCGGTCTACCAGAGCGTCTGACCGCCCTCGATAACGAGGTTATGGCCGTAATGTAGTCCGACACGCTGCTGGCCAGGTAGACGATGCCGCCCTGCAGATCTGACACTTCACCCAGCCGGCCGGCGGGGATGCCGCCGAGCCACTCCTTCACCAGGGGCGCGAGCTCAGCGGACTGCTCGATCAGGGCGGTGCGGATGATGCCCGGTGACATGCAGTTGACCCGCACTCGCCGGTCGGCCATTCCGCGGCCAGCGTCTTGGTCAGGGCGACCACCCCGGCCTTGGAGACGTTATAGGCCTGCTTCTGCGGGTGCGGAACGATCAACGCCGACATCGACGCGGTGTTGATGGTGTTGATGATCTTGCCGTAGCCGTTCTTGAACATCTGCTCCGCCTGCAGCTGGCAGCTGCGAAACACCGCCCGCAGGTTCAACTTTCTGGTGCAGGTCCCAGTCGTCGAGGGTGGTGTCCTCGGCCGCAGCGTTGCGGTTGACGCCGGCGTTGTTCACGGCGATGTCAAGCTTGCCGAACTCGGCCACGGTGATCCCGACGAAACCGACGATGTCCTCGTCGACGGTGACGTCCGCGGCGATGCTGATGGCCCGCCCACCCACACTGCGGATCTCTTCGGCGACAGACTCGGCGCGCTCCGCGGCCAGATCGACCACTGCCACGGCGGCACCGGCCTGAGCCAGCGCCAGCGCGAAGCCCCGCGCCCGATGCCCTGGCCGGCCCCGGTGACCAGTGCAGCGCGGCCGTCCAGCCGGAAGCGGTTCAGGACCGGGGCTCAGCAGGGTGTTCTCTTCGTCAGACATGGGATACCCCTTCCAGTTGTGCGATGCGGCGGTGTGAGTCCTGAAGTTCCCGAAGACCACGGGTCAAGGCGCTGAGAAGATTGATGAGCAGCACCTGCGCGCCGCGCTCTAACCACCGCTGCCCGTCGGGTTCTTTGTCGGCGATCACCATCAGCGGGACCCCGGCCCGGTCGGCGGCCCGCAGGATCGTGTCGATGGCTTCTGCGACGACCGGATGGTCGTACTCACCCCAGTGGCCCAGATCCAGGGACAGGTCACTCAGCCCGATCCACACCGCGCTGACACCCTCCACGGACAGGATCGTGTCGGCGTTGGCGGCGCCGACGCGGCTCTCGATCTGCACCACCACCACGGTGTTCTCACGGGCTGCCCGGAGATGGGCGGCCGTAACCACGGTGCCCTGGTGCCCGGCTCGGGTGCTGGTGGCCAACCCGCGGTCTCCGAACGGCGGGTAGTGCGACAGCCGGACCGCCTGGGCGGCGGCATCGACGGATTCGACCTGCGGGACAACTACTCCTGCGGCGCCGCCGTCGAGGGCGTGCTGAATCTCGCTGCGATTGAGGGTGCTCACCCGCACGATCGCCGGGACGGCCGTCGCGTCGGCGGCGCGTAGATGGTGGTCCAGGTCGGCGCCGCCGCCGATGCCGTGCTCGGTGTCGACGATTACCAGGTCGAACCCGAGGTGTCCGGTCAGCTCGATGTTGGCCGGCGAGTTCATCTTCATGATGACTCCGACCAGGGGGCGTTTCTGCGTCAGCAGCGACGCAAGCGGTGGATGTGGTGCAGGTACGGTCATTTGGAGGTGTCCTTGCTGGAGGGGACGTGCATGGTGAACTTCGCGAGCCGATCAAGTGCCCGCGCGAGAAGGTCGACGGACCCGACGTTCCCGGGAAAGATGACGCACAGCGGGTCGTCCGGGGCGGCGCGCCACGACTTCCATACCGGCAGTGTCTGGTCCACTAGCGGACCCACGACCGTGGCGGCCTGCCATCCCAGGGACTCCGCGACCGCGTCGCGGGAAGTGATGCCGCCCTTGGCGATGATGAAACCGGGCTTGGCCTTCAACGCTCCCCGCGTCACCTCCGTCAGCGCTGAGGCGATCCGGTTGGCGATCCGCAACGAGTCAGCGGCGCCGGAGCCGGTGACCCGTTCGCGGCTGGTGGACAGCAACACTGACGAAGTCGGCAACGCGTCGATGATCTCGGCGATGCAGCGGTCGATCTCCGCCGACCGGCGATCCCCGACGGCGGCCGCTACATCCAGCTCAACGCTGACGAGGTCGTGGACCGACCTGGCGTACTGGAGCTGATCGGTGGTCGTGGTGGTGTGGCTGCCCACGGCGACAATGCCGTGCGGCCTCAGCAGGACGGCTTCGACGACCGGCGGGGGGCTGAACCCGCCGAGATGACGCGGATATGCCGGGCCGGCCTGGACGATGAACTCCACGCCCCCGGCCTCGGCCAGCACCTGCGCCTGCGCCAGCACCGAGAGATCATTGTCATCACGGATCGACGGGCATACGACGCTGAACGATTCGACGGCCATCAGCGTCGCCGCCACCGCGGTCACGCCCTGGTCGAACACTTCGCTGGGGATGGCCGACAGCGCCCAGTCCGCCGGGACCCGAGCTGCCGCCCAGGTCGTCAGCTCCGACTCGCTGTAGCCGAAGGTGGCGTCCCGGGCGTATTCGGACTCCGCGACGGGAATGAGTTCGCCGTCTACGCGCACCAGGTGAACCCCGTCCAGGGTCAGTCGCCCAGCGGCGGGGAACGCCGGAACCAGCAGGCAGCCGGCCGGGCGGTAGCTGGGGTCGGCGTCCAGCACCGTTGACACCTCGAGGGGGAAATGACCTCTTAGCGTCGAGTCGCCGCGGGAGACGAACCGCAGGGTTCGGCCTGCGTCCTGAGCAACTTTGGTTGCCACACTGGCAATCTGCTGCAGCAAGGACCGGGTCGCCGTCGGATCCAACGCCCGGGTGTTGGTCAGAACGTAGGTGATGTGGGACTGCCTGAGTGCCCACTTGAAGGCAGCGTGGGTGGGATCGACCACCACGGGCACGTCGCTGAGGCCTTGCGTTCCCGTGGGGTCGTCGTCCAGAACGACCGTCCAACGTGCCATCGACGTGGACTACGCGCGTCCGCCGGCGCGGTTCCAGCCGCGAGCGTCATCGCCCGGCGCTGCCCAGCCGGCGTCGGTCACGATCAGCGTGTCTTCAAGCTTGATGAAGCCGGTCTCCACGTCTTCGAACCAGGATTCGATCGACAGCACCATCCCCGACTTCAGAGGTTGGTCGGCGTGCGTCGCGGGATAGGGCACCGGCCCGGTGGCGGTCAACCGCGGGACCTCATGAGTGATCAGACCCATGCCGTGGGCGACGAACTTCATGTTCGCCCCGTCCGGCAGTCGCGAGATGGTGTCCAGCGCCTTGACGTAGATGTCCCCGCCGCGGTTGCCGGTTGCGACCATGGTGCGCGCCTCCTGCTGCACGGTTTCCACCTGGTCCAACAGGCTCACCATCCGCGGCGTGGGCTCGGTGTCGATGCCATCCGCGACAGATCCCCAAGGTAGCCCTTGTACATGCCGCCCGAATCCAGCGATAGCGTTGTGCCGCTGTGCCACATCCGAGTTCGGAGACCGGTTCATCGAGCCGTTGCCGATGGCGACCAGCGCGTACTCGAAGTACATTCCGCGCCGGGTCTGTTCCCACCGGAACAACTCCTGCAGTTCCGCCTTGGTCATGCCCGGCTTTGCCGCGGCGAACGCCGCCTCCATCGACTCGATGATGCCCACTGATGCGTAGCGCACCAGCTCCAGTTCGTGCTCGGTCTTCACCCCCCGCATCTCCTCGAGCACCGGGTGGATCTCGACGAACTGCGCGTCGTGCAGCAGCTCCCGCAACGTGTCCAGCGCATCTGCTGGAATGAACGACTTCTCCACCCCGATCGTCGCTGACGTCAGGCCCCCGCTGGCGCAGCGCCTCCGCGGCCACCTTGCCGGTGTCGATACTGGACCAGCTGACATTCTGAATGTCGGTGATCCAGATGGCCCCACCCTCGGTGCCCCAGTTCTCGTTGCCGCCACCGACGTAGAACGCGTCGTCCAGACGACCGCGGACCAGGCCCAACGCCGGCAGGTAACGGCTGATCCCGGTTGCATCGGCGTTGGCGAAGAAGTAGCGGTAGCCGCCGAGAAGGTGCTGCACGTTGTGCTTTGTGGTCCGCCAGAAGCGCATCTACGCCGTGGCGCTCCATCAGCTCGTTCAGGTACTGCACGCCAAACGGGATGTCAACCGCCATTGGTTACTTTCCAGGAGCTCGTTGTCAGGTCATTACTATGGCAGGCTTGCAAGTATTGGTCAACCAGGCAACCGGTGCATTGGGTGACTGCTGCTTGCGCGGCTTAGGTCGAGCCGCGTGGAGGCATCCCAGCGGCTCACGTCACGAGCGTTGTCGTAACTGTCGCCGGTGGTCCCGATCGACGGGTCGATGCCGGCTTAGCTGTCAAACCGATTTGCGCCATACCGAGACGTGGGTACAGCGGAGGTGTCCCCAGGGCGGCCCAGGCCACGGCGAACGCGCGCGAATACTGCATATTCGTCGGGGACAGCCCCGTCCTCCTCGGGAACTGGGCCTGTAGATCTTTGGACAGACGATCGATGACCCGGGCGCCCCATCCTTGGTCCTGCCGTTCCAGGATCAGCGCGCCGATTCGCCAGATCAGCGCGATCACTTCTGCTCCCGCGGCGGACAGCGCGCGAAGTCTGGTGTCGCGCACATCCCGGACAATCAGTCCAGCGCCTTCGCGTAGCCCGCCACTGTCGCAGGATCCGTCACAGCACTCATCCTGCCCTGGGCGAGTTCAAGGCTCCGGCCCGCGTGGTAGTCAGCAGCTCTGGTCAGCCAGTCTGATTCCGACTCATTCTCCCGGCAGTTGTGGGGAGACTCCGGGAGCGCCCGTCCCGGCCGCGATGGTGTGTACTCGCAGTGGGGCGGCTGCCTTACCGCTGACCAGCATGTCATCCCCGTCGCGGGCAACTCTGGCCAGATCAGCACTGGAGCCGATCCACGGCGCGAGGCTCAGCGTCTACCCCGCCGCGAGGTCGGTGAAGCGGGAGTAGTGCAGTTGGTGGGCGACCGGGATGGTGCGGGTCTCGCCGTTGCGGTGCTTGGCCACGATCAGGTCGGCTTCGCCGGCCCGTGGATCCTCGGAGTCCCAGGCGTCGGGTCGGTGCACCAGGATCACCACGTCGGCGTCCTGTTCCAGCGAGCCGGACTCCCGCAGGTCAGACAGCAGCGGCCGCTTGTCGGTGCGCTGCTCCGGTCCACGGTTCAGCTGCGACAACGCCACCACCGGAACCTCCAGTTCCTTGGCCAGCAGCTTCATCTGCCGGGAGAACTCCGATACCTCCTGCTGCCGGGACTCCACCTTCTTGCCCGACGTCATCAGCTGCAGATAGTCCACCACGATCAACTTCAGATCGTGCCGCTGCTTGAGGCGACGGGCCTTCGCCCTGATCTCCATGATGGTCATGTTCGGCGAGTCGTCGATGAACAGCGGGGCGTCGGAGATCTGCCCCATCCGTTTGACGATCTTCTGCCAGTCCCGATCGGTCATCGACCCGCCGCGCATCTGGCTGAACTTGATCTCCGCCTCCGCGGCCAGCAGCCGCATCGTCAGATCCGTCCTGCTCATCTCCAGCGAGAAGAACACCGACGTCAGTTTGTGCTTGATCGCCGCGCTCCGGGCGATGTCCATCGCCACGGTCGACTTACCCGTTCCCGGCCGCCCGGCGACGATCACCATCTGACCCGGGTGCAACCCGTTCGTCAGCGCATCCAGGTCCGACTAGTACTACAGGGCTAGATCGTTGGCTTGCGGGTGGTTTCAGCAGTTCGTGGGGTTTTTGGGATCTCTGGGACGCGGACCGGTCGGTGTGGTCGACGGGAAGGGCCGGGGCCGGCCGACCCGGTC
>JAABUS010004038.1_pt1 | contig 22198 bp, 3 predicted proteins | sample 5560161 | NCBI WGS metagenome assembly JAABUS01 (sample SAMN10711885, study PRJNA513376) | rock metagenome | isolation source: Antarctica rocks | place: Antarctica: Victoria Land, Trio Nunatak nord | collected 2016-01-04
TATTTATTTTAATTATAACTCTTTAACTCTTTATTATAATATATTTGATTTTATAATTATAATTATTAATTTTTATTATAATTTGAAAAAATTTAGTTCTCTCTTTTCTTAATTAAATACTACGAATAATTATCTTTAATATAATTATTTTATTAATTATAATTATATTTTAATTTTATAATATATTTTCGCTCTTTTAAATTATTATAATAGTATTTATAATATTCGTTTAAATATATTAATTAAGATATCTCCCTATATCGTAGATAATACTCGTTATATATATAATATATTTTAAAGAGTTATTTTTTCTCTTTTTTTAGGCCTTCGGGGTTTTTTCTAATATAATAAATTAGATTTTAAAATAATCGAGGTAGTCTACGGCCTAAAATTATTCTTTAGAATTTATTATATTTTATTCTTATTCTTATTCTTCCTCTAAATCCTCTTTTAGAGTTTTATTATTATTATTATTTAATTCTTCGAGTTCTCGAATTCTTTAAATAATTTCTTCTTCGATATTCTTTTACTTTTCTAATAAATTATTAAATTAAATATTATTTTATATTAAATTTTTAAAGAATTTAAATTATTATTTAATATTTCTTTCTTAAATATATTTAATTATTATTAATTTATTATATTCTTCAAATAGTAATTTCTAATAATATAACTCGGTTTATTATAATTATAATTATTTATTATTTTCCTACTTTTATATTATTATTTATTTTTTTTCTAAAATTCTTTTACGGGTCCTCTTTTTATAAAATCGAGTTTTATTAATATATAATTATATAAATTAAATCTTTTATAGCGGTAATAATTTATTAAATTATATTTATTATTATAAATTTTTAAATATCTTTATCCGTTAATTCCTTTATTATAATATTTCTCTATTATATATTCGTATAATTTATCGTCGATCGCGATTATTTATTCTATAAATATATCGAGGTTTTGGATATCGGTTTTTATTTATATAAATTTATCTTTAATATTATCTTTTAATCCTCGTTAATATATTATTATAAAATTAATATTATTTTAATTCGTTAATATTATATAATATTAGAATTATATTAAATAATCGAATATAGATCGTCGCTATATTAAATATTAAATAATATGAATTATTATATTACTTTTATTAGAAAATCTAAATATATAATAAATTTTAATTTTAAATTAAAAGAAATTTCTTATCTAAAGTTTTATATCCGAATTATCGATATTATTTAATTCTTTTATATAATATTATAAAAATAATTTAATTTATTTCTACGTATTACCTCTTATATAAATAATAATAAAAGTTATTTATTTATTAATTAATATAGTACTCTAGTTTAATATAAAGAATAATTAAAATTAAATAAATTAATTATTAAGTTTTTTATATTCTCTATAATATTAATCTAGGCGAGAGACTTTAATATAGTTTTTATCTTTTATAATATTACGTTTTTTAATATTATTTTCGATATTTAGAGTTAAAGTTCTTTATAATTTTAAAATATTTATTTTAAAAATATTTAAAATATTAAAACTCTCTATTTAATATTTTAATATAGTATTAATAAAACCTAAATTAATTCTCTTAAAGAAGAGTATTATAAATTAATAAATAATAATCTTTATATAAATAATTAAATATAATTAAATAAATTTAATAAACTAAATTAATAATTTAATAAATATCTATTTTTATAATTTATAATTAAAAGTTTTAAAGAAAATTAAATATAAAGCTCTTATTTATTAGAAAATATACTATTTATATAATAGAAGGAAATTATATTAAAAGTAATATACTTACTCTATTTCTCGGTAAATATAATAAATAATAATATATTTATTCTATTTATTTAGTAATCGCGGTAAATAATTTTATTAATAATATTTATTTTACCCCTTTACTAGGTAATCTTAATATTATATAATATTTATAATAACGAGTATCTATATTATATATTTAAATAGTATTAGAATTATAATATATACCTTATTTTCGATAAGACGATTTAACGCTTTATAGGATATATAGAAAAAATAATTAATATTTTAAATAAACCGACGTTTAAGGGCTTTAAAATATAAATTTTAATTAATATTAATTATATATTAAACTAGATATACTACGTTAAAGATAATAAAAATAAGTTTATCGACCTCGATAATTACTAGACTAAAAATCGCGGTTTTTTAAAAATATAAACGATATTACTAAACCTAGTCTTTTAATATAGTATTCGCGGTACTCTATAATATATTATATAACTAGATAATTTATTTACTTTAATAAAACTCTTTATAGAATTTAAAAATAAAGACTTTAAAGCCGCCGGTATTATTTATATTATAAAAACTATATATAAAAATCTAGAAGAATTTTAAAGTATTAATATTTAAGAAAAAGAGAAAAAATAAAACTATAATATAAATCGTAATTTTATAGACTTTAAATTACTATATAATAACTAGCTAAAATAAGTAAAATTTTATAACTATTTTTTTAATAATAATTAAATACTAGAATTTATATAAAAAGACTAGAATATAGTTTTATTCATAATTATTATTTTAAATAATAAAAATATAGTAGAAAAACCTCGTCGCCGGCTTATTAGAATAACTATAAATATTTATATATCTCGAGTAATATTTAATAATTCCGCGGTAAAAGAGTTATAGATTCTAGAGTTTATTAAAATATATAGTTATTTTATAAATAGTATCGACGAGGTTAATTAATTATATTTATATTATACTATTTAATATATATATATAAAGATATAAAAACTACTCTAGTATTTCCTCCTAGATACGATTATTATGAATAATTATAAAATAATTTATTTTAATCTAAAATAACTCTATATAAAAACTTCAAAATATTTATTTTATAAATACTTTAGAACTAGGCTAGCGACGGAGTTATTTATTTATTTAAAATATTTAAAATATAACCCTAGTTTTATTAAAGTATTATTAACTATATATTTTAATTAAGTTACCACTCGCGATTATAAAAAAATTAAATATTTTAATATTATTATTAGATACTATTATAAATATTATACCGCCGGTCGATATATTAAAAAGAAAATAATAAAGAGAAAGTATCTAGGTAGTTATTTATAAATATAATTTACTATATTTAAAACGACTTTAAACGGCGGATATAAATATTTAAAAATAAATATAATTACGAGTTATATAGAATCTATTTATATAAAATATTAAAGTACTAGAGCGAGTATATTATAACTATAGAGTAAATTAAAACGATAAAAAAAGTTAAAATTATCTTAATATTAATATTAAATTAAACGAACCCTATTCCTATTAATAAAGAAGATAGAAAATAAATTATTACGAGTTTTACTTTATATTAAAAATAATATTTATCTATATCTTTAAAAAAATAATAGAACTTAGTAACTCGAAGTATATATAAATTTTTAAATATAGAGATATCTATATTTTAAAATCTAACTCTCGTATTTATTAAATATTTTTATTAAGATAATTATAAATTTATAATATTATAAACTCGTAACGACCTCTATTAGATAAATTATTCGAATAAAGTAATTTATATTTAATTTATATCGACGACTATATTATTAATAACGGTATTTAATTATCTCGATTATAAAATATAAATATCGTTAATAATAATCTTAACTCCTTTTTTAGAAACTAGAATTAGATTCTATAATATCTTAATATAATATTTATTAAATTAATTATAAACGATTTAGTATTATAAATAAATATTAGTTTTTATTATTAATTAAATAATTTAGAAGTTAAATTTTATATTATTAATACGATTTTATAGGTTTTTTAATAACTAGGTCCTAAGATTAATAATTATATCGAGTAGATTTTAGAGAATAAAGATAATAATAAAGATCTTCGAGGTTATTATAATATTAATTTAAATATAAAAACCGTTATTATCGACGATAATCATTCTCTAAGGTCTGGATTTTGCTCGGATACATGTTAGGGTTAAATAGACTTCAATACACTTCTAAGAGATCACGTTCTGAAAAGTCGAAATCGTGCATGATCGTAAGGGTGCAGCGTGAAAGGATTCTTGTAGGATTGCGATCGTGCATGATGGCAACCGTATATGATCGAAATCGTGCATAGTCAGGAACGCGCAGTATGGGCTAACTTCACCGCACTCCTGGCTCTTGGATTTTGACATGTCAAGGCTTGCCGCAGGATCGCTAGAAAACCTAAGGTAGACGACGCGGCTCTACGACGTAGGCAGCTATACTCGCCAGAATCTTCATATACACGACATATTCACTGATATTCGGACGAGGTCTCTACCTATCCCGCTTTGCGTAACCAACGTAGATGATATGGTTCAGATATCAGAGGGGCTTTCAACAGAGACTTGGACAAGGCAAAGGCAAGAAGTATATATCCTGCTCCTCAACAGTCAACTCTTGTATTCAACAGCTGCACCAGTCGAGGCTCGGGGATTTACACTACCCTTGAGCTCTACTACAGTAATTCCAGCCGTCGTGTATTTGCAGGAACTCATAGCTCTCTCAAGATTTTCTGAAACTCCTGCTTCTCCTTACCAACGCCGGACAAGCTAAACCTCAACGTCTCCTCAATGGACGGAATCGTCGCTTCTACAGAGCAAATTCCCCTTTTCAGTACTGCCGTCATCTTGAAGAACCTCACGACCGACTCGAAATGGTTCCCCTTGTAGTAAATCTGGGAGTTGCCATGCAGCTCGCCAACCGAAATTCGGCTCTGCTGAGCATCGGGAATGTATAGAACGTTATCGAGAGGGAATATCTGTAACCCATTTTCCTTGCTCCAGGTTTTCAGGCTGACATGACCGTAGCCTAGTACTTTCATTCCATTGTATGTTCGCGGAAGGCCATCGATACCGGAGAAGCCATCGATGAAAGCGTTTTGCAATTGGTGTACGATATTAAGTAGCTCGTCCCTCTCAGAGTCTGGGGATACTTTCATACCGTTCTTTAGGACCCAGTCTCTGATCTGACTATCGCTCCAAAAGTCGAGATCGCGCTGCAAGTCGTGCCAGTACGCGAGAGTAAGGATCTCGCCCCTGTTCGTTCCTTGGGGTATCGAGACACCCTTCATCTCTGCTAATTTCATAATCTGGTCGTTGGACCATGACTCGAGATCGAGCGTTCCTGGCCACTGAGTACCTCTTGCTTTGAGCTCGCCCAGTAAGCTGTCATAGGTGGAATTTGGCGTGGGAAAGAATATCCAGAAGTTTGCTGGCTCAGTGGTGATATGGTAAGGAGTGCTTGTATCGAAGATCCATTTCGTGTGTACAGCCGCGACAGGTTTGCGGCGGAGACTTAGGCAGAAGCAGAGAAGTGCGACACTAAGTGCCGTGAAGATGTATAGGTTGGTGATGGAGCACCGTGTCCAGATTTGGTCGACCTTCTTCCGGCATGCTTGAAAACATCCTCTGCACATAGTCCACACTTGATTGACCATCTGCCAGCATGCTTGAAGATACTGTTTACACACTGTCCACGCTCGATTGATCATCCACCAGCAGAACTCCAAGAGTGTGTCAAGAGGAATATGCTCCTCTGTTGGGGGCAGTCCGGATCGCCTGGGCATTGCTTGGGAGCTTCGAGTGGTTTTTGCTAGAGCAACTGGAGACTAGCCAGCGTTCGCAGTTTTTCTCTCCTTTCTTGGAGAGCACCTTCGCTTGTACAGTAACGAAAAGGTTTTTGCTGAGGATATATATAGGGATTGCTAGTCTGTAGGGCTTTGTGACGAAAAGGAGTTCCATTCACGCTCTTTCTAGGGCCTAATATCTTCTTCCCGAGATCGAGGAGAAAGAACAGTGTTCTCGTCTCGTCGTTCTAATGTAGCAGGGAACAAATTGAAGGAGGTTTCGCCGAATCGAGATTAGATACAACGTTACAACAAACAAAGGGGGACAAAGATCAACGCCTTGCTGTTTCCGGAAATAACTGTGTTTGTCGGGAAAACTATGAGTACGCTTTGTCTTGCTGAGATGATAGATGACAGAACACCCTTACGCCGATTTCCTTGTTCTCAAGTAGCGAAAAAGCGGGATTTCGTCTCGCCGCATCGAGGTGAGGCACAAGGAAAAGATTAGACGCATATTTTCTCACGTTATCAGCCCCTCGAGAAGCCTTCGAAGAAGTCTTGACCTCCATCTTTTGTCAGATTCTGGTAGACACGATACGAGCTAAGAGCCTACCGGCATTTAGCGAATTCGAGTGAAAGATACGAATAATCGATGATATAATTAGTGTTTTTCAAAACCAGGCTACCTTTGTAGATCGAGTACGCCAGTCAATGCTTAGACCATGAGACCCATCATTATACTTATACCCATTGTCGTTGCCGTCTGAATATTCTTGTACACGGCTTATCCCCACGTCTTTATGACCGCCAATATCTTCCGGATTACTGGTCTTATAGTTGCAATCGTGATGAAATACTCCATAGTAGTAGCGTATCAAGATCATTTCGGTTTCAAAGCTCGAGGCGCCGGGGCGTGTTGCGTACTAGAATCGGCACCGTATGGGCGGAGAGGTGCCGTGTATTCTGAAGACAGGACTGTATGGAATGAAGAGGGATGATGGGATTGATACGAGGCTGGTTGCAATAGCTGAACGAGCCGTACGGCATTCTCAGCGTAGCTGCTGTTCGCAGTGCTCTAGGAGTACCCATTACGAGTATAGCGAAGTGCTACCGAACTGTCCCAGCGCCAAAGATGGATCTTGCGCTAAGGTATATTGGGACTAATTTATTGACATTGTATTTACATACAGCTTGTGAGCATACAGCATCTCCAACACATCGGGCCAACGGCCAACCGGACAAAACCATGCATCGTATGAGGCTTTAGCATGGCGTAATCACACGATAGTCTCGCTTTCCGCGATAATTTTTGAGTTAATCGCTCTCAAGATCCTATATCAAGTCGGGACTCACCCAAATCAGTACGCTTGCGAGTTCACCTACAATGGAACTTTGTCGTCGAAGACAGTAGCAGCATACCTGGACTGACCTTCAGGTATTAGATGGTGCAAAATCAATCATCCAAATTCTTACCTTGGGAGAACGTGTAGTAAGTGCCATAGAATTTTACCAGATTATTGTAAGTTCTAAGCAGCAATCAGTCCTCTTTGTTAATTAATATCTCAGGCTCGCTCGATCCTGCAAGTGATACCGTCGCAGTATACCAAAACCAATCTGCCCAAAGCTTTCTGCAGCAGGGTCAACCATGTAAGCGCAACCTTCATGGTGTTATATAATACGGCTGTCCAAGCTCTTCAGCCAACAACCCCCAAAGTCCCACTGACAACCTCCTTCTACCACGGGAGCTACTTCGACGGGAAACGTAACCTCTTCAACTCATGCTGCTTCCACTGGAGACTCGGGATTCAGTAGGAATAATCCCTCCGCTGGTAAGCACCCTCCGGCTAAAGACGCTACTAAATCGGAGTATAGTGGCGGTACTTGATAGGAGACTTCATCGAGCGCTCGTGCGATAGTGGTATGTTGAAGGTGACTATGGGGTGTTAGTATAGAGCAGGTAGATTCTAGAGTGTTAGAAATAGAAAAGTTCAAAATAACAGAAGTGTTTTAAGGAATGAGGCTACGTTACTAGCTATACTTGGCAGTGCACCCTTTGTTTTGTTTTAGCCATCGTGTTTATAGTTCCCGTTATCTATCATACAGAAGAAGACGTCCCCTCATGCAATCTGAGAATCCTAGATTCCAGTACTCACTTGACATTCCAAGCCTCGAGTATTCAAACAAGTGTAAACATGGCTCCTGGCTGTGATGCGTACCTGTCCGAATCTTCGATTCAACATCCTCTAAGCCATCCCTCACCCACCCACGACTCGCCACGGTCCGATATGGCGCATGGCTGTCACAAATCAGATTTCTTCATCAAATAAACCCACACCGTCATACCGACTTCTTCCTGCAAGTTATTATCTTCCAATCAATCACTTTGCTCCCACGAGTTATCCTCTTTCCGCACGTCAGACTTATCTGATAAGATCTCTTCCCAAGAACCTACGCACCAGATTCCTGGCTCCTAGGAGCCGACGTCCATCAGTAAATATCATCCTGTCACGAACTCTTGGACTTCTCGAAGCACCGATAATCGTGGCCATATATCTCCTCAGCTTCTTTTACTCTCGTCTCTCGATACACTTCCCTATGAGATTGCTATATACTATATGTGCCACCAGATTTCTTTGAGAAGGCAGATAAGCCACAACGGCAGAATTGTTAGAAAGTACGGGTTCAATTATGACAACGATTTGCGGAACGATTGGTGTGCACTATAACATCTTGAGAAGGCGTCTTTAGGGCAAGGCGTAAAGTCAATCCGATACGGCGAACACAGCTCCTATGAGCTTATAGAAACGAGCTATGTTGAGGGCGTGACATTCGACGAACTCCTGCCCATGCTTCATCCCGATGAGTTCCCACATGTTCTACAAGACACTCTTTCGAAAGTACTCGACTATTGCAATGATGCAGCAACCTCACCTACTTCTGTCAAACGAGGGTCCCATTCGCCAGTCATTCCTTGCGACACTCTATGTTTGAACTTCTTTCTCAGTCCAGATTTACCCCCTGTCTTCCAGATCTTGGTAGCGAGGGAAAAACTACCGCTTGGACTTGCGAGTAGTTGCACGGCCATCCTCCCACCGTTACCGGTATCTCCAAGCCAGATTACTACTTACTGAGCTTGCTTATAAATCTACCTCATAAATAGAATTTACTATTCTCGTTCCCGGACAGCGTCGTAATCCTTGCCTTGATTAATACAAATTGTATTAATCCAAATTATTCTCGGCTTGGAAGCGTGCCGTAGTCTGAAGAGGGCTGCGAATAAATTCTCAAAGACGAGGAAATATTGGGAATTTACAAGGACAAATTTCCTAGGATCGAGAGCAGCGCCACCCTAAGTATAAGAGAGGACGCTATAATCGTAGCACCTAACTAAGCCAAGTTTAGTAGTGGCTACCCGAGTATCGCGACTAGCCGAGTGACGTAAATCTTTAAAATATTACCCTCTAATTTATAAAAATCACTACTCCCCTTATAATAGATTAATTTTATTTAGTTATTAAGTTAAAGATAAATAATACTATAATTTTTATTAACGAAAATTCTAACGTCTCTACTACCTAGGTTATACGCGATTTCGATATTCTCTTTAAATATCTACAACGGCGGGTTTAAATAAACTACTCTAGGAAAATATTTATATTTAATAATATAATATTTACCCCGGTTTAAAAACTTACTATTATCGAGTTTATTAAATTATATAATTTATTCGATATATTAATAAGACTAGGGGTACTCCGAGGGTATATAAATTTTATTTTTATAAAAAATAAATTTTAGAGAAGAGTTAATTAATATTAATTAATTAGATTTATTAAAAAGTACCTTAAACTATATTAATATAAATAAATACCTTTTATAATAAATAGAAAAAACGCCTATAAGCCGGAGAATATATTAGGATATTTTAAATATTTCTAATATATATATTTTAAACTCGGGGTAATAAATAAAAATATATAAAATATAAACGAAATAGATTTTAAAATTAAAGTTAGAAAAAGTTATTAAATTATCTCTATATATATAACGAAATAACTATATATATATAATTTTAATAATAGAGATTATATTACTATTACCGAGTATATTAATAATAATAGAATTTATATAATACCTTTTTTATTTTAAATAGAAAATTGATTTTATATAAATAAATTAATAACGAGTTACCGGGGATTATTAAACTCGTTATTAATAACTCTAACTATTTAAATAATACTCTAGGATTTATATAATTATATTATTTTAAAAAGTTGAGTCGTAAAATTTAAAAGAGTAAATAGAGAATTTTTATTATAAATAGATTCGGATTTTATTTAATATAGGAATTCTTCTATTATATTATAAAATATAATATTCGATTATTCTAACTACTAGCCCATTCTATTTATTTTAATTAATTACTCGATATCGATTATTTTTAATTTTTTAAATATTATTACTAAAAAGCTTTTAATATATATATATATTAAATTAAATTTAATTTATCTAAAGCGGATTTTCTAGCCCTATTTTAAAAGATTCGAATAAATATATTTAAAAATATAATTATTATATTAACTTAATAAATAACTAGTTTTATTCTATATAATTTTTATTATATATTTAATATATTATCCGAATATTAATAAAAAGTTATTCGGTTAATAATATTAGAAATTAATAAATTACTTTTTATTTAATATACTTTATATACCGCTAAAGATCTAATTAATTATAATTATATATTAGAGAAAAGTATTAAAAAATATAACTTTATTAAATATTTATTTATATTAATTCTTTAGTTTATAAAGAGTAGTATTATTATAATATAATAAATAAATTAATTAACCTTAGAGTTTAAGAATAATAATAAAGTATAAATTAAAAAAATTATACGTAAATTATAATTTAATACGGTTTATTAAAAGAGGGGCTAGGTTACTATAAAGATTATAAAGTATATAAATATATAGAAGGAATTAAATAATCGAATAAAGATTACTCGGGTTATTAAATAAATTTAAAAATAATTAATAAAAATTAATACCGTAGCATTAAGGCTCTCTATTTAATATTTCGGTATAACGTCGATAAAACCTAAATTAATACTCGTAAAGAGAAGTATTAAAGATTAAAGAATAATAGGCTTCGTATTAATATAAAATAAAACTAAATAAATTTAATAAATTTAATTAATAATTTAATAAATATTTATATTTAGAATTTATAATTAAAAGTTTTAAGGGAAATTAAATACGAAGTTTTTATCTATTAAAAAAATACGTAATTTATATAGAAAAAAGAAACTATATTATTTATTATTTACTCGTTTATTCTAGTATCGAGTAGATAAACGGTCGAGCGTTTATTTATTTATTAATTTATATATTATATCGAGTAATAAATAAACTCTTAACGTATTAAATATATTAAATTTATTAAAGTTTTTAATAAATTTTAATTATAATACTACCCCTCTCTTCTAATCTTTTTTATTTTTAAAGATAATTCTATATCTTCTCGTTAAATAAAGTAATATAATAAACTATAGGAATAGATTATTTCTAAAGATTTTATAATTATAATTATATATACGCGTTACGCGATATATTAAACCGAATATTAATTATCCTCGTTATCGTCGAAATACGGGGAGTATATTAAAACTAGGAAAAAATACGAGCTCTCTAAATTTATTATTAATTTTTTAAGAATTAATAAGACTTTAGAGCGTTTAGAACGTAAAGAAAAAAAAATTAAAATTATATAAAAAGCGGCGAACGAAGTCGTTAATTAAAAGAGTACGAAGTTAAAAAGATTTCGCTAATAAAAGAAATTCCTAAAGGAGCGTAAATAAAAGATATTTAATAAAATTTTTATAAATATAAAAGAGTTAAAATATCTAGAAGAATTTAAAAAAATTAATAAAATAAAATATATAGTAGCCTCGGTTCCGTATTTTAATAATTTTATATTTTTAAAATCTTTTTTACTAGGGACCCTCGACTAGCTCTTTTATATTATTATTTTTAAAACTTCTTTAGAAATTCCCGATAATTAACTAGGTTCGTTAATAACTCTTAAGTATTTTCCGATTTATTATAATTTTTTTATTTAATAAGATAGTTTTGATTTTTTTAATTTAGAATCTCCTCTACCTCGAACTCCGTTTCTTCTTTAATCTAGAAATAAAAGGTATTTTATAAAAGTATTTTAAAATTTATTAACTCTAATCGAGAGATATAAAATACTAAATATACTTTAATATCGGTTAAAAAATTTAGTTTATAATTAACTAGTTCTTTATTCTTCTTAATCGAAAATAATCCGATTTTAATATAATCTAGTTTCTTACTCGGTTTTTTATTTATTATATTTTTTATTAAGAAATATACTTTATCCCCCTCCTTTAATTAAAGATATTTTTCTCGGTATTTATTTATTATTTTTTTAATTCGAGTATTTATTAATTTAATTTAGGTTTATATCTCTTTATATAATATTTATAAATTAATTATATAAATTAAGGCCCTTTACGTATTTAATCTCTATTTTAAATTTAGAAATATATTAATATATCTATTATAGTTTATAAAGAATAGTATAAATCTCGTTATATTAAATTATATATTATTAAATATTAATTAAATTATAGGTAGAAGTTTTACCTAATTATTTTATTTCTTATTTATATAATATCGTAGATATATTTTTATTATTTAGTTTATCCGCTCTATCTACTTATCCGTCTATAAATAATATATAATTAATATTTATAACTTAGTTTTAATAATACTAATTAGTATCCTCTAATAATTAAAAGTAAATTATTTATCTCGGTTTAAAATAATCGATTTAGGTATCTCGTAATCTTTAATTAATTAATTTAATAATATAAAGACGATTTATTCGGCTTTATAAATTTCTTTATTTTATTTAATAATTATATATTTACTAAATTTATTATAGATTATTATTACGGAGTTAAAAATTTCTAATATAATAAAGTCCTTTAATTTTAGTAATTTAATAACGAAATTTATTATAATATTATTTTATAATATTTCCGGTACTAGGGCGAATTAGATTTAATTATATTTAATATATTTTATAGACTTATTCTACTAGTATTCGATATATTTTTTAATATATTTCTCGATATATAATTTTAGTCCCGGTACGTTATATTTTTTATAAATAAATTTTATAATTTTATTAACTCTAAGGTATTCTTAAACTAAATCGTTATAATAATCGCGAATAATTTCTCTAAAATATACTTTAGAAAAGTATATTTTTTTATTATATTTTAATAGTTTAATTTATAACTACTAACTTTTTAAAATTATAATTAAAGTATTATTTTTATATTCCTTCTAAATATTATTAATAATTCCGGGAATAAAGATATATAACGTCGTTATTAATTATTATATCAGGACTAGCGATTTATTTTATTATTAAATAAAAATTAATTATATTACTATATTCTTTCTCTTTATATAGTTTTCCTATTTATTAAATATATCGGCGCGACCGTTATTTTTTTTTAAAGTATAAAAAATCTTGAATTTATATTATCTTAATAATTTTAATTATTTAATTTATCTCCGATTTAACTACTTTATTATTATAAAATTAAGAAAATTCTTATAATTTATAAAGATAATAAAGTTTAAATAACTCTCCGCGTATACCCGTTATTATTTTAATATAAATACTACTATTAGTAATTCTTTATCGTGGATATTATAGTTTTATTTTATTAATAATATTTTTCTAAAATAATATATAATAGGGTATTATTTATTATTTCTTTATTAGAGTATATAAACACCTATTATTAAATCGGAAATATCGGTTTCGATTCGAGTTAGTTTATTATTTCGAAAGAAATATAGTACCGGCGGTTTCTCGTAGGTCTCTTTAAATACCTCGAAAGATTATTATTATTTTTTTCTTTATTAGAAAGTAATATTTTTTTTTTATAATATCTATTAATAATAAAGCTTTTTTAGAGTAATCTTTAATAAATCTTTTATTAAAGTTCGTAAATTCTAAGAAACTTTATACCGTCTTAATATTATATAATATAGGTTATTTTTTAATACTTTAAATTTTTTTAGAGTTTATATAAATATCTTTAATATTAATTATAAATTTAAGGAATTTAATTAATTTTTTATAAAATTTATATTTCTTTAGTTTAAGGAGAAGTCTAACTAATAATAAATAAATTAAGATATTTTATATATATTAAATATATTCTTCCTTATTAATAAAGTAAATTAAGATATTATCGAGGTATATAATTACCGTTATATTTAAATATATTTATATAATATTATTAATTAATATTTAGTAGATTATTAATATATTAATAAATCCGAAAAATATTATTAAATATTTATAATAATTATATTTAATTCTAAAAGTAATTTTCTACTCTTTATTTTCTTTTATTTAAATTAAATTATACGCGCCTCGAAGGTTTAATTATATAAAGATTTTTATTATTATAAATCGATTTTATAATTTATTAATATTTAATAGAGGGTACCGATTCTTTACTATAATATTATTTAATTTTCGATAATTTATATAAAATTATAGACTTCTATCCTTCTTTATTATAAAGAAAATTAAATAATTTATTAATAATTTAGATTCTCGAATAAATTCTTTTTTAAAATTCTCGTCGATATACCCGCGAAGTACTCCGAGTTCTTTTTCTAATAAAGTATAAATAAGTCTAAATATCGGCTATTTATTAAATTCGAGTTCGATTTTATAATTTTATAATTAATATTTAAATAATACTTTTATAATTATTTCTTTTTAAAAAAAGTACTTTTATTATTAATACTCTCTAGGGATATTAAGAGGTTCGTTTTTATTTTTAGAAATTTTAATTTATTCGCTCTATTAATTTCTCTATTTAATATATATCGAGTTAGATTCTTTTATAAAATTATTTTTATACGAAGATAAAATAATATTAACTTCGACTAGACTACGGTTTAATTTCTTATTTATAACTATTCTTTATAAGTATATAAATATTATACTAGCGACGTTTTTAATATACGAAAATATAAATACTCCTTTTATTTAATTTATTATTAGATTATATTTCTTTAATTAAAGTATTTTTAGAATAATATAATAAATAATTATTTTTATTATATCGAAGGTAGTTTCCTTATAATAATATTAAATAATAATTAATAATAGAAATATTTTCTTATTTACTCTTTTTATTAATAACTTCGACCCGTTAATTAATTAAAATTTATATTATTTCTTCTTTTTTTAAATTAGTAAGTTAGTTATTTAAATTATTATTCGAGATATGAAATTACTAGTTACTTTTAAATTTATTATTATAACGACTCTATATCCGTTAATTTTTACTAGTATCTATATATATATATTATATTAAATTAAATATATATATTATTCTAGAGTTAGTATATTAATCTCTTTATATTTTCTTTTAATATAAGAGACTAGTCTTTTCCCGATAAAGATAAAAATCTATAGTACTCTTTAAACTCGAAGTATCTTTTATAATCTTTAGTTAAATAATAATATTATTTATTTTAATTATAATATTTTATCTCTTTATTATATTTTATCTAGTTTTATAATTATAATTATTATTCTTTATTATAGTTTAGGAAGACTTAATTCTCTTTTTTTTTAATTAAATACTACGAATAATTATTTTTAATATAGTTATTCTATTAATTATAATTATATTTTAATTTTATAATATACTTTCGCTCTCCTAAATTATTATAATAATATTTATAATATTCGTTTATATATATTAACTAGTATATCTCCTTATATTTTAAATAATATTTATTATAAATATAATTAATTTTGAGTAATTATCTTTTTATTTTTATTTATTTTTAAATTTTTCTTTTAATATAATAAACTAGGTCTTAAAATTATCGAGGTAATTTATTATTTAAAGTTATTTTTTAGAATTTATTATATTTTATTTTTATTTCTATCCTTCCTTTAAATCTTTTTTTAGAGTTTTATTATTATTATTATCTAGTTTTTCGAGTTTTCGAATTCTTTAAATAATCTCTTCTTTAAACTCCCTTTATTTCTCGAGTAAATCGTTAAATATAGAATCGTTTTATATTAAATTTTTAGAGGATTTAATTACGTTATCCGATATCTCCTTTTTAAATATATTTAATTATTATTAATTTATTATATTTTTCGAATAATAGTTCCTAGCGATATAGCCCGGTTTATTATAATTATAATAATTTATTATTTTTTTACCTTTTTATTATTATTTTTTTTTTTTCTAGAATCCTTTTATAGGTCTCCTTTTAATAAAATCGAGTTCTATTAATATATAATTATATAGGTCAAGTTTTTTATAATAATAATAATTAATTAAATTATATTTATTATTATAAACTCCTAAATATCTTTATCCGTTAATTCCTCCGTTATAGTATTTCTTTATTATATATTTATATAATTTATTATTAATTTTAATTATTTATTTTATAAATATATCGAGGTCCTTTATAACGGCTTTTATTAATATAAATTTATCTTTTATATTATTTTTTAATCCTCGTCGATATATTATTATAAAAGTAGTATCGTCCTAGTACGTGAGTATTATATAATATTAAAATTATATTAAATAATCGGACGTAGACCTTCGTTATATTAAATATTAAATAATACGAATTACTATATTATTTTCGTTAAATAATTTAAATATATAACGAATCTCGGTTTTAAACTTAGAGAAGTTCTCTATTTAAAACTTTATTAATAAATTATCGGTATTATTTACTACTTTTATATAACGCTTTAAGAATTATTTAATTTATTTTTATATATTATCTTTTATATAGATTATTATAAAGGTTATTTATTTAATAATTAATATTATATTCTTATTAAATATAAAGAATAAATAGAGTTATAATAATTAATTATTAAATTTCTCGCGCTCTTTATAATAGTAGTTTAGGCGGGTAACTTTAATATAGTCCCTTTCTTCTATAATATTATATTTTCTAGTATTATTTTAGGTATTTAAGGTTAAGGTCTTTATTAATTTTAAAATATTTATCCTAAAAATATTTAAAATATTAAGACTCTTCGTTTAATACCTCGGTATAACGTTGATAAAACCTAAGTTAATACTCGTAGAAAAGAGTATTAAAAATAAACGAATAATAGACTTTATATTAATATAAAATAAAATTAAATAAATTTAATAAATTTAATTAATAATTTAATAAATATCTATATTTAGAATCTATAATTAATTTTTTTAAAGGAAGTTAAATATAAAGTTTTTATTTACGAGAAAAATATATAATTTATATAAAAAAAAGAAATTATATTATTTATTATTTACTCGCTTATTCTAGTATTAAATAAATAAATAATCGAGCGTTTATTTATTTATTAATTTATATACTACGTCGAGTAATAAATAGACTTTTAGTATATTAAATATATTAAATCTACTAAAATTCTTAACGAACTTTAATTATAATACGTAGTTAGGAAAAAGTTTTAAAATATTAAATAAAATATTTAAATCCGATAAAATAAGGGAAATAAAATTTATAAAATTTTTTAATATAAATATTAATTAGCTAGTAATAAAAGTAGGAAATAAATAATATTTATATATTACTCGGTTAGTCGCGATACTCGGGTAACTACTACTAAATTTAATTTAATTAAATACTACGATTATACCGGGTAATAATTGAGTAGAGAGTATATAAACTCGTTACCTCATCGGACGAATTTTTGGCTAGTCGAATTATTAAAATTCTAATTTAACCGTTAATAGGATCGATAGGTTAATATACTTGAGAAGTTATCTTAATACAAAATACCGGCTTTCAAGATTATATAAATGTGATCAAAAGCTTGAACTAGTCTTATTATCTCTTGTCTATATTATAGCTAGTGGCTTTGACGGAGTTTCAGTCCTCTATATATCAATTGTCGCAAATTCAAGACTCGAGGGGCGCGACAGTCGCTAGCTGCTTCTGCGGAGAAACATCGGGCCAAAGCATCGAAGCCGAGGAGCCTTGACAGCGAGATCGTTCTCTTTCTCCATAATTGTCACATACTTCTCTGCCCCATTACTCTCAGCCAACCCCCATGCATAGGGCCAGTGGTGTGTCAAGATTATAACACGCCTTAACCACGCTGGCCATTACATCTCCAATGCCCCCATGCTGATGGCGAGAAGTAGACACATCTGATGGAGAGGGAGAGGAATAGGAAGCGCTCATTATCATCAGGGGTAAATCGATGACACCTATCGTCAAATCTTTGCTGGTTCACTGACGCGTTATCTAGCCACAGATCAGACCCTATCCAGCGATCCCTGCTACTCTATCCTCTTCTACCACCTCTACATATTCGTCGGGCTCCCACGCACCGAGCAGTACGTCCATCTTGGTACCACTTACCAAACAGAATCTTAGATCGTTCAACAGAGCCACTATGACATCACCATCTACACCAGTGGCCTCAAGCAAGACTGGCAAAACTGAGATTTCAGCGACAGTCTCAAGCAAGTCAAGGCAAAAGAATATCAATGATATACGAGTATGCCTCCACAACAACAACCTACGCATGTATGATGAGGAGGCGGAAGGCTATGAACACGTGTTGGCACACGCAAAGAGCATTGTTCGGGGCGAAAGAGGGTCCGTTATGAGACCAAAGTCACGAAAGAAGCTCGGTGAAATACGTCAAACGTACGGGAGCAGAGGCGAGAGCACCTTTCTGCATAACACCTGGAGCCAACTCATACGTCCAGAACGTCACGTTCAGGGAGCCACGCCTGAGTTTGGTGAGAAGTGGTACGTGAGGAGCTGGGACTTGGACAACCTAGATGGCAATTGGGATGAAGAGTTCAGGAAGGGATCAATGCCTGCGCTTACCGCACGAGATGACTTGATACTTCCCGAGCGGGTTTCGAACCCAAAGCCTGATATCACCTACGGTATCAAGCCTGCCGGGTTTACCCCTGCGCAACTTGCGGTCAACATACGCTACAATGGTTTCACTGAGGTCTCGCCGGCCTTATTCCATTCTTTCTTTGTCGTCGAGTGGAAGAACGCAGGTGGTAGCGTTGAGGATGCGGAGAACCAAGCTTGTCGCGGTGGCGCCGCTATTGTTAATGGACTGGACCAGCTGAAAGCTGTTCTAGCAGAACTGGAGAAGAAGAAGATAACCGCAGAGCAGGGACCTGGTACCAGCTGTTCGATTTCAAATCCTCCTCATGAACGCGCGCCAACACCTGAGGTGGAACAGAACGACGGGCTTCCATTGGACACGGCTTCTCAATCAGACATCACTCTTCCATCAATGGCATTCTCCTTAGCCTTGCAAGCATCGGTCGCTACAATTCACGTTCATTGGTCCGAACAAAAGAACGGTGTCACTATCTTCCATATGCATCTCGTCAGGACTTATGCTATACGCGATGACGAGGCGTGGGAGCATCTCAGGCACGACATTGATAATATCTTAGATTGGGGCGTGCTCACACACAAGACTAAGATTCAGAAGATCCTGGACGACATCATTGCGAATACACCAGTGCCCGAGACTTCATCCAAGGGGCCAAAGTCAGGGAAGAAAAGGAAGTATAATTGAGAGCCTGCGCATGGGGCCTTAGCAGGCGATATCCTCATGCATACCACCGATGGGCGCGAGGATTGAGTGCTCTTCTGTCGTATGTTCTAAAACATACTTAGGCAATAGTCGGTCATGGTATCTACTAGAGAAACAAGACCTGTAGCGTATAGAAGAATCGATAGTATAATATCTCATGTATCTATAGCACCTTATCTCTTACTTGTACTTAGTAGTCTGATCCATTGTCCTCGTCCATTGATATTTACTCTATTTATGCAAGCCTACCCTGATCAAATCTAGGTCCCTGGCTGACTCTACTCTCTCCTGACTTATCATCGACCAGCCGACCAGCTATGGGAAAGAACATATTCTCTTCGAGTATATAGCGGGCGGAAGCCGCTGCCAAGATTACGGGAGTAGTTCCGCGATTTTTTTTTGCGACAGGGGTGAAATATACGTTACTGAAAATAATTTAATAAAGATAATCCTTACGTCTAAATAATATACTACAAAGTTATAAAGGACTGAAATCTCTAGGACTTTTTTATTAATTTCTTTTTTGTGAAATAAGTAGTTATAAAACGCCCCTCGCTTTTAGAGACTTGATATTAGATTTATATTAATTTCCTTATTGATTTTCTTATTAAGTAGTGTTATTATTTATAGGATATTATTTTCCCTCCCGTTTAATACGCTTCGGATAACTATGCGGGTACCTCGCGAGTAGAGCGAGGTATTTATACAGTTAAATTATCTTCGTATAATATTTAAAAAATAAATATAATAAATAATAATACTATATTACCTACGAACTAGTAGTGAGTTCCTCTCCTAGTTTTAATAGTATATAAAACCTCGTGTCTACTCGAAGGTTTAATAGTAATTCGGGTAGAGATTTTTTATTATAAAATTATTTTTACTACTATATACACCTCCCTTTAATTTTTAATATCTATTATAAACTTCGTAATTATTATAAATAATAAAGAAACGAAGTTCTCGTTATCTCCTATATTAAACCGGGGTAAATAGTTGAAAAGAGGTTTATTTAATTATTTAATATATTATAATTTTTAAATTTTTCGAGAGATTCTCTATTAAACCCGGAGATAATATAATAATTAAAATAGTCTTTAAATTATACTATTAACGCGTATTTAAAAAAAAAATTTAAATTTATATTTATTATAGGAATAAAACTTTAGGCCGCTAGATATTTCTTTAATTTATTATTTTAATAAACGAGAGTTGAATTTTTTATACTATTTAAGCCTAAAATAATATATTTAATAATAAAGTCTTTATAACTCGTTAATAAAATTATTTAAAGTATATTATTAACTATATAACTCTTATATTTCTTAATTTTAAATATATTTATAGAGGATGAAAAAATTATAAAGAATTTAAAATTTAAACTTTTTAAAGTCTCTACGAGGATTCGAGTAAACTCGATATTTAATTAAAGAGTTATTATAAAGTTTTCTAGAGTTAAATTATCGAGTATAGAATCCTATTATATAATATATAAATTATATAATATAGTATTTTATTTTTATTTAAAGGATTATATAAGTTTATATAATATTTTTTATAAATAAAAATATATATAAAGAACTAAGACTCGAATCCCTAAATAATTATTAATTTAAATTCTCGATAAGAATAATATATTAACGAATATTTAATTATATAAAAATATATCCGAGGTTTCTTTATTATTTAAATATTATAAATCTTTAAAATATAAATATAATATATTTAATACCTCGAATTATTAAGAAATAATATATATTTAATTTTAATATATTAAAATCCTTAACGATAATATATATTTTTTCCTAGAATAATTTTATTAACGGGACTACTTTTAGTATATAATTAATTAATATATATAATATAATTTTTAGAATAAATTTCCCGATATTTTAAAAAAATAATTAACTAAAGTTTTTTATTTTTAAATAATAATATTATTTAATTTATAATTTAACCCGTCCCTTTTAACCGATATTTAAAAAGGGCGGTTATATTAATAAAGAAATAAACTCTATTTATTTTTATATATTTTAAGCGGATAATATTTTTTAAATAATAATAAAACCTTCCGATTTTAACGAGTTTATTAAATTAAATAATATAAATTTAGTTATTCTTTAAGGTTTCTCTATTTAATAAATCTATAATTAAATTAATTTTATAATTTTATATAAATCGTTTAATCTCACGACCGAATAATATAATTTTAACTAAAAAAATATATTACTTTTAAAGTTTAAAAATATCTAATAGTAAATTACACTCCGAGGTTATATATATTATAACGAAAATTATAACTCTAATATTCTATACGATTTAGGGGGTAATTTAACCTATATTATTAATAATACCGCGAATTAAAACTATTTATCTATTAGAAAGATTTATAAAGTTTACGAGTATATAATATATTATTATAAAAGTAATAATTATTAAGGTATTTATTTTATAAAGTATAAACGGGGGTAAAAGATATATATTATAATTATTTATATAAATATAATTAATATAAATAATATCTTTTTAATTATAATCGCGGTTTTTTAATTTATATTATTATATAAGATCGCCTCGCTTATTAGGTAATTTTTTAAAAAATTTAATATCGCGCCCGATTTTAATTTTATCCCGTTTCTTTTTATTTTTAATTAGGTTTATTATATAATTTAATTAAATTTTTATATAAATAGAATTTAGCCCGATTTATTTCTTAATACTTTTTATACTTTTTGAATTATTTTTAATACTACTTTTTATTAACCTCGATTTAATAATATTACTTTTACCGCTATTATAATTATAATTATTTAAGTTTTTACTATTTTTTTATTATTTATTTTATATT
>JAABUS010004039.1_pt1 | contig 22194 bp, 13 predicted proteins | sample 5560161 | NCBI WGS metagenome assembly JAABUS01 (sample SAMN10711885, study PRJNA513376) | rock metagenome | isolation source: Antarctica rocks | place: Antarctica: Victoria Land, Trio Nunatak nord | collected 2016-01-04
ATCAACGCCGTCAGAAACAAACTTATCCTACGCATTTTTGCCTGTGTCAACCAAAACAGGCCCTACGAAAATAATTATACAAAAGCAGTTGCGTAAATCATAGAAATCGACCGAAGGGAGAAATCTTATTCAAAAAAATAAATACTTTTCATACTGATTGGCGTTGCAAGATATGCGCCTGTCATCGTGGGCTTGTTGAAGGATCTTCATCGAAACGACGATGCTTCTTTTATCGGTATAAAATCAAGTTGCTTTGAAGAAGATTCCTCCTATCGTCGGAATGACAGACTGCAAACTCAACTCACCCGGCAAATCAAACCTTTCAAATATTCTCCTTCGGGAAAAGAAGAACGGATCGGATGGTCTTCCGGCTGGCCCAACTGGTTGATAAACTGCACTTCTTTACCTGCATCCAGCGCAGCCCAAGCCAAAACCTGTTTAAAAGTTGGCATATCCATCGCCCCGGAACAAGAAAACGTGGCCAGCAAACCGCCTTTATTAAGCAGCAGCATCGCCAACCGGTTTAAATCTTTGTAAGCACGCGAAGCACGGTCCAAAGCCGAACGCGAAGGTGCATATTTGGGCGGATCCAAAATAATCAGGTCAAATTTCTCCTCTTCTTCCCGAAACTTCCGAAGCTGTTTGTTCACATCGGATTGGATAGCGATGCTTCTTTTAGCATCATAATTATTGAGTTTGATATTTTTTTGTAAGGTTTCGATTGCCAGTGCAGAACTATCAATGCTGGCCACAGATTCGGCCCCGTTTTGTAGGGCATTTAGGCTGAAACCGCCGCTATAACTAAAGCAATCCAGCACTTTTTTGCCCGAAGCATGGGCTGCAACCAGTTTCCGGTTTTTACGCTGATCACAATAAAAACCGGATTTTTGCCCTTCTGCAATGCTGACTTCATAACGGATTCCATTTTCTTTGACTTCTACAAAATCCGGCGGATTATTGCCATAAAGCAAACCAAACGAAGCTTCCAAACCTTCGTGCGAACGGGAAGTGGCATCGCTTCTGTCAAAAATACTTTTGGGCTGAAGCTGGTTTCGCAGCTCATCGATCCAGATTTCCTTCACTTTTTCCATGCCTGAGGTTAGGATTTGCACCGAAAGATGATCCTCGTATTTATCCACAATTAATCCCGGCAAAAAATCGGCTTCACTAAAAATTAAACGGCAAGTATTGGTTGTATCATTCAAAACTGTTTTGCGGTTATTTACAGCAGTCTGGATTCGTTTGCGCCACCAATTTTCATCGATAAAAACAGCATCGTCCCAACCTAGCAAACGCAGCACCACGCGCGATTGATTATTGTAAAAACCATAAGCCAGGAAATTACCTTTACTATCGATTGTGCGCACGATTTCGCCGTTTTCCGGTTTGCCTTTTACGCTTTCAACCGCGCCGGAAAAAACCCAGGGATGGCGTTGCAATACGGCTTTTTCTTTGCCTTTTTTTAGAATTACTTCGTTCATGGAAAGGCAAAGGTAGGGTTAAATTTAAAGAGCGGGGGAGCGAAGAGTTGGGATATTTATGCCGATAAAAGAAGCGTTTTTTGTCATTTCGACCGGAGGGAGAAATCTTCATCAAACGTTTAAGGTTTTGCGCTTTGAAGAAAATCCCTCTTACATCGGGATGACAAAGCGCAATGTGTTATTACACTGATTTTTAGCCGATAAAAGAAGCATTGTCTACTTTGTCATTTCGGCTCGGAGGAAGAAATCTTCTTTGAACTTCTAAGGATAAATGCTTTGAAGAAAACCCCTCTTTCATCGGGATAACACAACGTCGAAACTTTCATTTGAAGTTAGATGAGGCGCAGGATGAGTACAACGGTTGTGCAGCTCCGCGTGAGGGATTGCAGTGGAAAGCCCACAGCGCAGCGAGGACTTGCAACGGAAAGCCCGACCCGCAGGGGCACGCCCAAATTAAAAAAAAGAGTGGGGAGCGGGAAAGGAAGAGCGCGGAAAACGTAATTTTTATCAGCTTAAATTTATGCTGATAAAAGAAGCATTGTAGATTTTGTTAACAAGGAGTTTAAGTGAAGATTATTGGTTTGTAGTTTGCTTTCAAGAAGATCTCTCCCTGCGGATCGAGATGACAAGGCTGAAAAGGAAACCTAAAATTATATCGTTAAAAGAAGCATTTTGTCATCTTGAACCTGTTTCAGGATATCTCGTGAAAAGTAGGAATCTTTGCTTGTGGGATGCCGAAACAAGTTCGGCATGACTACCCTTTCATTACCCCAATCCGGCTGCCTTTCCAATCCGGGAAGAGCACACGGTCGTTGTTCACCTTCAAATGTTTATCAGCTACTTCACTAAAAACACTCCTGAAATCAGTGGTCACAGCAACGTCGCGGCCATCTTCCAGGTTTTCTGGGGATAGTGGTTGCAAATTGCCATGAACAAAACCGCCGTTCACGGAATTTCCTAAGATAAAATTGCAGGAAGCGCGGCCATGATCAGTTCCGCCAGTTCCGTTTTGGTGTACGGTACGGCCAAATTCGGTCATGGTCATTACGGTAACATCGTCTTGGTAAGCATCCAGATCGTTCCAAAAAGACATGATGCTGCTGCTTAAATCGTTCACATTTCGGGCAAAAATACCGGTATCGCTGCCTTGGTTAAAGTGCGTGTCCCAGCCGTTGGATTCTGTAAACGCGACTTCCAGACCAACATCCATTTTAACCAGCTGCGCAATTTGTTTGAGGGAATTACCCAAAGCCGAAGTTGGATAAACTACATTTTGCGCCGGTTTATAATTTTTGATGTCGGCTTTTTGCAGCATTTTCATCGCATCAAAACTTTCTTTACCGGTATCTTTTAATAATCCGGGAGAAGTTTGGTCATATAAATCTTCAAAACTTTTTGCAGCCATATTTACGCCGGAAGGGTTGCCACGCATCTGGATAGCGAAATCCTGTAGATTATTTATCGCTACTGCCGGGTTATCACCATAAAGCGAACGTGGCATAGCAGAAGTGAGGCTGACCGCAGAAAATGGCGTTACGGCATCATGCCCCAGCAAACCAACCGCGCGGTTGAGCCAGCCACTGGCCGTACCTTTGTTAAACGGTGTGCCGGATTCCATATAATCCTGCGCATCAAAGTGCGAACGCGTGTTGTTTGGGGAGCCGATACCGTGCACAATAGCGAGGCGTTTATCCCGGAAAACCTGCTCAAAACCCTGCATGGCCGGATGCAAACCAAAGTGGCCGTCCAGATCAATTAAGGATTTGCCGATACTGTTTTTAGCAGCTGAAATAAACAGGTTTGGCCTGGCAGTTTTTAAATATTCATCGGTAAAAGGCGTAACCGCCATCAATCCATCCATTGCGCCGCGCTGAAAAATACACACCAGTACCTTTCGTTTTTTATATGGCGCAATCAACTGGTTTTGGGCTACGGCTTCGGCCAGAAAGCCGGGGATGCCGCCCATCAAACCAACGCCCAATAAGGCCACACCACCTGCTTTTAGAAATCCTCTTCTGGAAACCATAATTAACTGATTTAAAGCTTAATGTTAAATTTGAATGAGATTTATCTGCGTTGAAATTCCGGCGAACCGATAATCACCCCAACAACTTGCGCCAGCATGGTAGAGTTAGTGCCGGTTGGATTTTTTTTGTTGACAGATGCCACATTCGGCAGCGTTTGCTGCGGATTATTGGCTATGCTTGCATCAGCAGGAGTCGTTTTCTGGCTCGCTATTTCTACTTTTTTTACCAGTTCCGGGTCATTCAGCATCGGCGTTAAACGCTTGATGGTTTGATCGAGGTTACGTTCGGGCAAAATTAATTTGCTGTACGTAACCAAGGCGTTTTCTGCACTTTCCGGTTCATGATGATGGTTTAGGGCGATCAAATCTACCGTAACTCCGGGAATGCGGCCGGCTGCTAAAGCTAAACCAAAGTTCATGCGGTTGAGCAATGCACCGGTGTTGATCCAGTATTGGCCTTTATCCGGAAAACCGGTTGGTGCCAGATAATAATACTTTTTTTCGCCCATTTTAGTAATCCAATTAAACAACTGATAAGGCTGCTGGATATTAGCTTGCAAACCGCGTACGGCACTGATGGTCAGCTCAAACGGTGATTTTGTTTTCTGGCGGATAGCAGCCGCGTTCCAAAATTCCGGCGCGGACACCATGGTTAGCAATACTTCTTTTATATCACCATTTTTCTTCAAAAAAGTGGCTGCCATTTTATCAACCAAAGTTTGCGGTGGGTTATCGCTCACAAACCTTACGGCGATTTTGCGCGAAATAAATTTAGCTGTAGCAGGTTTTTGGGCAAGCATCGTCAGCAAATCCACACCTTCCTGATAGCCGCCATTCGGGCCAAAGTTTTTTCCGAGCACTGTTTTTTCGGATTTATCATGGCGGTTTGGGGTAAATAAAAAGTCGCCTTGATGCACAAAACCGGGTTTATCCTGATTGTTGTCTGCTTTTTTTACCGCCTGAAGATTATTGCCCATCGGAAAGATCGTCCAGCCGGTCAGCACTTTAGCCGCATTGGTTACGTCTTGCTGTGTGTAGCCGCCATCCACGCCCAAAGTGTGCAGTTCCATCACCTCCCGCGCATAGTTTTCATTCAAACCTTGTACTTTTTTTGGTTTTGGCGGATTGTTAACCTGCATCATTTGCATGGAAGTATCCTGGTTCCGGTTTTGCATATTCATCAGCCTGCGTGCCTGTAATTTTTGAGGCTGATCGTTGGAAGCCGCACTGCTAAAATTATCTAAGTAATACAACATCGCCGGGGATTTGGCCGTTGCCAACACTAAATCTGTAAAATTGCCCAGCGCATTCGGGCGGATCACATCCCGTTCATAAGCCGGGATAAACTGCGCGCAATCATTTTTGGAAATCGAAACATTGAAATGGTTAAACCAAAAATCCGTCATCACTTCCTGCAACTGATTATTGGTATAAGCCGCCCGAAGCACATTTTGGTTGATGAACTGACGGAAAAGTTCCTGCTCCGGCTTCAAACCTTTTTGCTGCATGTAGTTTTGCAGCATGGCTTTATAAGCTGGCCGGTTTGTTTTTACAGAATCTTTGTTCACTGCGCCATCCTGAACAGCCATGCGCAAAACCTGGCCCGGTTTTGGAAAAGTATGCGCAACTTCTTCATTGCTGAGGTTTAAATCATCGTATTTGCTCAAAAGTTGATTAAGCGAATCATCCGATAATTTGCTGTCCAACTGCTGATTAAACCATTTTTTTAATCCGATTTTTACCACTTCATCCACCTGGCCGGGCGTGGCACCGTAAGTAAAACGGCTAAGCAAATGTGCGGCAGCTTCGCGTTCGGTGAGCCCGGCTTTTTTATAAGGCAGATCAAGGCTGGGCGATACTGTTTTTGGCAAATAAAAAAAGGAACTCAGCAAAAACAATCCGCTAAAAAGGATCAATAAACCGTAAAACCATTTGGAGGCAGCTTTCATCATATCAAAAATATAAATGCTTTGTTAATGCTGACGATCAGCTTTTTAAAAGGTTTAACCGGAAGGTTAGCTGGTTTTTGTGAATGCTTCTTTTGTCGATATTTTTTTGAATTATGATATCATCCGGGAATATCTTTCAGCAACTCCTGTAGTTCTGTTGCTGATAAGTTTTCTTTTTCGGATTTATCATAAATTGTCAACAGATAAACACTGCTTTCTGCAATTAAATATTGATAATAACTCTTGCACCACCCGATTTTCCTTTGCCTTTAGAAGCAATTGCCAAACGGATTTTATAACAGTTATTGCCAATCGAGTTTCCTTGTACCGGATTTTCTTTTAGTTGAAAAACCAATTCAAGCAATTCATTTCTGAGTGAAGCATACTTTTTGATTAGTCTTTTTGCCTGCCTTTCAAAAACCTCAATTGTTTTTACACTATAAAGCATTCAAAAATTCCTCAGCGTTACGGGCTTGTTTTTTGCCGGTTTTAATCAGCTTCATTTCTGCTACGGCTTCTTTAATTTCCTGCCGCAACTCCTCTTTTGTTTGTTCGGATGAAACGATCTCTCCGCCTAAACTTTCTATAAAATCAATTATTTTTTCTGTTTCCCCGTTTGGTATATGGATGGTTAAGGTTGTCATGATACTGTTTTTATAAGGTTAATTTTAAGTATGAAATGAAGATTAGGCTACCAATTCTTCCTGCTGTTTGGACTGATAAAGATCAAAAGCCATTTGCAAGCCCAGCCAATAATGAGCACTACTTCCGAACAGTTTCTCCAGTTTCACAGCCAGTTTTGCAGAGATATTTCTTTTACCAGCAAAAATCTCACTTAAATGATGTGGTAAAATCTCTAATGCTTTGGCAACGTCTTTTTTTAACAAAGCGCGCTCTTCAATTTCTTCCTGTAAAAATTCTCCGGGATGAAATGCTTCGATTTCAATCTCATTGCCATTATAATCCAAGATTCGGTTGTTCATCATTTAAAATTAAAGAAAATGTTTTGTAAAAGCTTATTTTATTCTCTATTCATAAACCTTTAGCTTCGCGATCAATACTGTTTTTATCACCCCAAAATTAAGATGAGATATTATAGTTTTACGGATGAGCCGGTGCTTTCGCCGGATGATTTTTTTATGAAACTGGCTCTGGAGGAAGCCAAAGCTGCGCTAAAAGAAGATGAAATCCCGATTGGGGCACTGGTGGTTTGCGAAGGTCAAATCATCGGCCGCGGCCATAATTTAACGGAACGATTGAACGATGTTTCTGCCCACGCCGAAATGCAGGCGTTAACCGCTGCGGCAAATGCTATGGGCGGAAAATACCTGCAAAATTGCACACTCTACATTACGATGGAACCTTGCGTGATGTGCGCCGGCGCGAGCTATTGGTTTCAGATCGGGAAAATCGTTTTTGGCGCGCATGATCCGCAGCGTGGTTTTGGGCGGATCAACCAACGCATCACCCACCCCAAAACTTTGATAACCGGCGGCATCATGGAAAACGAATGCGCCGAACTGCTACGCTCTTTTTTCCGCAGAAAACGGTTAAAAACTTGAGATACTTCAGAACAAAATCCGATTTTAAACCTTTATATTTTCAACTGATTATCAACCCAAATTCAATTTTTAACCGATAAAAACAGTACCGCCGATAATTTTGTACGTTTGCGGAAATCACAATTTATTCACCCTTAAAATTAAACGTTATGGCATTTGTATTACCGGCGTTACCGTACGCCACCGATGCGTTAGAACCGCATATTGATAAAATGACGATGGAAATCCACCATGGAAAACACCATCAGGCTTACGTAACCAACCTGAACAAAGCGTTGGAAGGCAAACCGGAAGCCAACAGTCCGATTGAAGACATCATCAAAAACATTTCCAAATTTCCGCCTGCGGTGCGCAACAATGGCGGCGGCCATTATAACCACACCATGTTCTGGACGATTTTATCGCCAAACGGCGGCGGCGAGCCAACTGGTGAACTGGCTACAGCAATCAACTCAGCGTTTGGCTCTTTTGCAGATTTTAAAACCAAATTTGCAGAAGCCGGAACTACCCGTTTTGGTTCTGGCTGGGCCTGGCTGACTGTTGGTGCCGATAAAAAGCTGCAGGTTAGCTCTACACCAAATCAGGATAATCCGTTGATGGATTTAGCTGAAGTGAAAGGCGCGCCGATCCTGGGAATGGATGTTTGGGAACATGCTTACTACCTGAAATATCAGAACAGAAGGCCGGATTACATAGCCGCTTTCTGGAACGTAGTAAACTGGAACCACGTAACAGAATTATACAAAAAAGCAATCGTATAATACTGTTTTTATCACCTAATTTTAACCGGCTTGGATAAACATCAGGCCGGTTTTTTATTTTAATAAATTATGAAAGCAATCGTTTTGGAAGCCGCTGACCAGCCGCTGATTTATAAAGATGTTGAAAAACCAAAGGCGGGGTTTGGCGAAGTTTTGGTTGAGATAAAAGCTGCCGCACTAAACCGCCGCGATTGGTGGATAACCCAGGGGAAATATGCAGGCATTAAATATCCGTCTATTTTAGGTTCTGATGGTTCCGGGATTGTGGCTGAAGTTGGGCCGGATATTGATCAAAGCTGGCTTGGTAAAGAAGTAATCATCAACCCCTCAACCAATTGGGGCGATCATCCGGATTATCAGCAAAAAGATTTCAAAATTTTAGGTTTGCCCGAAAACGGCACTTTTGCAGAGTTTGTAAAAATTGGTGCCGAATATCTGTATCCAAAACCGTCACACTTAACCTGGGAGCAGGCAGCCGCCATTCCGCTGGCTGGCTTAACGGCTTACCGTGCTTTGTTTACTAAGGGAAAAGCGCAAAAAGGCGATAAAGTATTGATCGTGGGCGTGGGTGCCGGAACCGGTTCTTTTGCCTTGCAATGGGCTGTAGCTACTGGTTGCCAGGTATTTGTAACTTCCGGCACGGGAGAAAAAATTGAAAAAGCACGCGAACTCGGCGCAGCCGCTGGCGTAAACTATAAAGCGCAGGATTGGGCTGAACAGTTAAAGCAGTTAGCTGGTGGTTTTGATGTGATTATCGATAGTGCGCTGGGTGAGAGTTTTGCAAAACTGCTGGATTTATGCAATCCGGGTGCGCGTATTGTTTTCTTCGGAGGAACGGCCGGTAATTTGCCAGCTTTGGATGCCCGCAAAATCTTTTGGAAACAATTACAGCTTTTAGGAACAACAATGGGCACCAAAGAAGATTTTGAAGCGATGCTCAACCATATAAACGAACATAAGATCGTTCCGGTAGTGGATGAGGTTTTTGCTTTGGCAGATGCCGAAAAAGCCATTCGCAAAATGGATAATTCTGCACAGTTTGGCAAGATTGTGCTTACTGCCTGATGCTGTTTTTATGCCTGTAAAAACAGTATTTGTTTAATTTTCATCATGATTAGGCTTGAAGCTTTTCCTGCTTAATTGCCAGGGTGGTCGTCAGATTATAAAAACCGTGGCTGTATAGTTTTAATACTGCATTCTTGCCCTGTCGAAATAATAAAACCGCTTGCGAAGAAAATCATAGAAAGTATTGTAAAAATCTTGTTGCTTTAGTTATCTTAGCAGCACCAATTATTAGAGGCCACAAATAAGTAGTCATAACCTAAATATCCGTTTTTGATATTGCTGTTTATGGGCCGCGCTTGGGTAAGAGATAATGCAGGCCGTAGTGTATTGCTTATCCTAACTTCCATTGCACAAAATATTATTAAACCAAAAAAGAATGAAGAAGAAGAAAAGTATTTAAACCTATACACCAAATTAAATTTTATCCGATAAAAACAGCATGCTGTTTTTATCGGCAATAATTGTTAAACCAATAAACTTACCTATATGAATTTAAAACAATTACTCTATCTTGGTTTTTTTACACTAATTTGCTTTGTTGTGCAACCCGCATTGGCACAAAATAAAGTAATTACCGGTAGAATCACTGACAGCAAAGACAAATCAGCCTTAATTGGCGTATCCATTATTGTAAAAGGTTCTAACACCGGAACAAATACGGATGCCAGCGGAAGTTTCAGGATCAATGCGCCAGCTTCGGCCACTACCCTGGTGGTTTCTTATATCGGTTATACTACCAAAGAAGTGGCTATCCCGGTATCCAACAACGTTAACATAAACATGGTATCTACTACCAATGCTTTAAACGAAGTAGTGGTAATTGGTTATGGTACTGTACGTGTTAAAGATGCAACCGGTTCGGTAGCTTCAATAGGCACCAAGGATTTTAACAAAGGTGTTATAGCAACTCCAGACCAGTTATTGCAAGGCCGTGTTGCCGGAGTGCAGGTTACGCCATCAAGTGGCGAGCCTGGTGCAGGTGCAACTATTGCCATTCGTGGTGCAGGTTCTATCCGCTCAGGCGATGGCCCGCTTTATGTAGTAGACGGTATTCCTATTGATAATGGCGGCACTTCTGGTGGTTATGGTGTTGGCGCCGGTAGTTCTTCGGCACGTAACCCATTATCATTTATCAATCCAAATGACATAGAAAACATTAGTATATTAAAAGATGCCTCGTCTGCAGCAATATATGGTTCGCGTGGTGCTAACGGTGTTATTTTAATTACAACCAGAAAAGGACGTAAAGGACAAGGTATTCAGTTTTCTACTAACGTAAGTGTTGCCAGTGTGGCAAAACGCTATGATGTGCTTGGCCGCGAAGAATTTTTAAAAGCTGTTGCAAGTGTTGGTGCCAATGCAGGCACTGTAGCTAATGGTGGTGTCGACTACGGAGGCAATACAGATTGGCAAAAACAAATTTTTAGGACTGCTATATCTCAAAACTACAATTTAGGTTTTGGTGGTGCAAGCAATAAAGGCGGTACATATCGCGCAACAGTTGGTTATGACGACCAGCAAGGTACTGTGAAAAACTCCGCTTTAAAACGTTTAAACGCACGTATTAACGCCTCTCAATCATTCTTTAAAGATGTTTTAAAACTTGATCTGCAATCTTCCTACTCCAATGTAAAAGATCAATTTGCCCCGATTACCAATAACGCCGGTTTTAACGGTAGTTTAGTTGGAGCGGCAATTCAGTTAAACCCAACTATACCCATTTTTGACTCACAGGGCAGATATTTTAATGTTGCTTCTCCTGCTCCTTATGATGCGAATGGTTTTCCTATTGGTAACGGCTTTAGAAATCCGGTTTCCTTATTAAATCAAATCGACGATCGGGATAATATCAACCGTTACCTAAATAATTTATCAGCAACTGTTAGATTATTTGAAGGTTTATCTTACAAAGGAAATTTTGGTGCAGATATATCAAGAGGTTTGAGAAAAACTTATTACGACCCAAAAGTAGTTGGTTATTCGGATGCAATAGGCATAAGGGAACAAAACTTTCCTTCGCCAACAGGTAACGGTACGGCAATTATGCAGCATAATGAGTTGACAAACTATACCACAGAGCACACTTTAAACTATGATAAAAAGTGGAGCAACAATAGTTCTATAACAGCATTAGTAGGTTATTCTTACCAAACTTTCAAAAACTTTAACCGTAATGATTTTGGATTTGGAACTTCACAGGCCGGTGCTTTGGTAAAAGATTACAATGACTTTAAAACACACCTTGCTTATCCCGTTGGTGATAGCTCAAGCTACCGGTTACAATCATACTTTGCACGTGTTAATTATTCTTATAAAGACCGTTACATCTTAACGGGTACAATCAGAAGAGATGGTTCAACACGTTTTGGTGCAAACAACAAATACGGTAATTTCCCGGCGTTGGCAGCAAAATGGCGTATCAGCAGTGAAAGTTTTATGCCAAAAGGCGGTTTTTTTGATGATTTAAGTTTGAGGTTAAATTACGGACAAACAGGTAACCAGGAAATCCCGTCTTACGCATCTATAGCAATCAGACAGATCAATTATAACGGTAACTCAAACCCGCAGCAATACCTGCCTAACCCGGATTTGAAGTGGCAAACCAATACCACTTACGGAGCAGGTTTAGATTTCACGGTACTTAAAGGCCGTTTAAACGGTTCTGTTGATTATTTTAATAAATCAATTAAAGACCTGTTATTCTTCCAGGATATTGCACAACCAGCGTTATCATCAAGGATATATGTTAACCTGCCAGGCAACGTAAGAAGCACAGGTGTTGAACTCGGCTTAAACTTTGCCGCAGTACAGGGGACTAAATTTACCTGGGATGTTGCTTTACAATATGACCATACTTAAAAACAAGGTTGAAAACTTTGTTGGCCGTAACATCGTAACAGGTAATATTGATGGCCAGGGCCTTTCCGGTGCCTATGCCCAGATAATTGCCAATGGTTATCCGCTGTATAGTTTTAACGTGCCCAATTATGCAGGGTTAGATGCTAATGGTTTCGGTATCTACCCACAAGGTATTGATGTTTCAACCATACAAGGCAGTCCAAATCCTAAATTTACGGCTGGCTTAACCAACAACTTTAATTACGGCAAATTTAACTTGAGCTTCTTCTTTAACGCTGCAACAGGTTTCCAAATTTACAATAACACGGCAAATGCTTTTTTCTACAAAGGAAACTTAGTGAGTGGCCGTAACGTAACTAAGGATGTTGCGGCAACCAACGAAAACCCGTTAAACTCTGGCGAAGTATCAACGCGATTTTTAGAAAAAGGCGATTTCTTGAGATTGAGCAATGCAACAATTGGTTATACATTTCCATTAACAGGAAGCAAAATAAAATCATTGAGAGCATCTTTAACAGGTCAAAACCTATTCCTAATCACCAAATACAGCGGTTTAGATCCTGAAGTTAACACGGACAAACAAAGAAATAATGTTGCGTCAAGAGGTATTGATTATACATCTTATCCAAAATCGCGAATATTTACATTAGGGTTAAATGCAAGTTTCTAAAAAAATATTATAATGAAAAAAATAGCAATAAAAGCAGCAATGTGCGGTGTAGTTATGATGACTGCTGCTGGCTGCGTAAAATTAGATGAGCAGCTTTATGGCTCAAGGTCGTTAGTTGATCCCAATGCAGTAGCCGGTTCGGCTGATCTTGGTGGCGTTTATTCCCAACTATATGGACAAACCGATCAGGCGAACACTTACGCATTGCAAGAGCACCCGACCGATGAAATGATGGGCCCAACCCGTGGAACTGACTGGGGCGATTTTGGAACATGGCGTAAGCTACACACGCACACCTGGACACCAACACATAACCAGGTAAATGATACCTGGGACCAGCTAAATATTGGTGTGTTCCGTGCAAGCCAGATTATTTCAAAAGCAACCGACCCAAGCATAAAAGGACAGGCGAGTTTTTTGCGTGCCTATTTTATGTTCCAAATTATTGATTTGTATGGCCAGGCTCCTTTCCGCGATCCGGCCGGTGCAATATCAGCTATACCTACTGTATTTAACCGCAGTGAGGGTACAGATTTCATTATTAAAGATTTGGGGTTTGCCGAAGCAAACCTACCAGCCACTTCTGTAAACATTGGTGTTGCAAATAAATCAGCGGCACAAGCTTTATTAGCAAAAGTTTATTTAAACAAAGCAGTTTATAAAGCAACCGCGGTAGGTGGCCCCTTTACATTTGTTAAGGCCGATATGGATAAGGTAATTGAATATGCTAACAAAGTTACCGTTGCTGGTTATTCATTAGAACCGGCTGGCCGATATTTCCAGGATTTTGCCTGGGATAACTCAACGCAATCACGTGGTAATATCTTTGGTTTTTATAATACAACAGCAAGTGCGCCTGCTTCAGCCAAAAACCGCTGGCGGATGGGTTTACACTATAACCAAACACCTAATGGCTGGAACGGGTTTACCACCTTGGCTGATTTTTACAAATCTTTTGAAGCAACGGATGAGCGCCGGGGTGTTGCTTATCCCGGTTTAACTGATAAAATTGGCTTAAGGGCAGGTTTCGCTGTTGGCCAGCAATATGGTCCGGGCGGCGTTGCTTTAAAGCAAAGGGGCGGGCAACCGTTAATTTTTACACCAGAAGTAAACCTTAACTTTTCAACAGAAGCACAAGGGATACGGGTGTTTAAATATTTCCCTCAGCCTACTGCTTCCAATACAGTTAATGATGACAATGCAGATAATGATTATGTAATCCTGCGTTATGCAGATGTATTGTTGATGAAGGCCGAAGCACTTATGCGTGGCGGAACCGATCCTTTAGGCAAAAGCGGTATCGAAATTGTTAATTCCATCCGTACGCCCCGTGGTGCAAGTGCTATTACAACATTAGATGCTGCAACAATGCTTGCCGAAAGAGGCCGAGAGTTATATTATGAAGGTTGGAGAAGAAATGACTTGATCCGTTTTGAAAAGTTTAATGATCCGGTTGATCAACGTCCAAACAAAACCGATAAAACCCGTACCATCTATCCAATCCCACAACGTGCGGTAGATACTAACCCTAATTTAATACAAAACGCAGGTTACTAATCAGCCAAAGCTTTAAAAATCAAATTAAAGTGTATGCTTCTTTTATGCCGATAAAAACAGTATGATCTATCTTTTAGATGTGAATACCAAATTTTACCTGGTAAAAGAAGCATCGCCTTTTTTGAAATAATACTGCTGATTAAATTTTATTATGAATACATAAACGTAGCGAGTATTTCGCTACGTTTATTTTTATATATGATGCTGAAAAAGTTTTCTTTCCCTGTTTTTGCTGTTGCGCTTTTGTTGGTCTGTTCTTGCAATTTCAACAAAAAAGAAACTTTATTTTCTTTGCAGGATAACCAAAACATCGGTATCAGCTTTGTAAACAACGTTACGGAAACCGATCAAACCAATGTTTTTACTTTCCGTAATTTTTATAATGGTGGCGGCGTAGCCATCGGCGATGTAAACAATGACGGGCTAAACGATGTATTTTTAACCTCGAACCAAAACGGGAACCAGCTATACCTAAATAAAGGAAACTGGAAATTTGAAAATGTTACAGGTAAAGCACGTGTAAAAGGAACAAAATATTGGAGTACCGGCGCTACCATGGTTGATATCAATGGAGATGGCTGGTTGGATATTTACGTTTGCCACAGCGGTAACGGACCTGAAAATACCCGCGGAAATGAATTATTTATCAACCAGCATAACGGTACTTTTAAGGAGGAAGCAGAGAAGTATGGCCTGGTGGATAAAGGCTTATCTACACAAGCCATATTTTTTGATATGGACAATGATGGCGATTTGGATTGTTTTGTGTTGAACAATTCTTTCAGGCCAATTGGTTCTTTTGATTTCAGTGCAAATTTAAGAGGGGTTGTTGATGAATTAGGCGGTGCACGTTTGTACCGGAACAATAACGGTCATTTTACCAATATTACCAAAGAAGCCGGTATCTACTCCAGCGATATTGGTTTTGGCCTGGGTGTTTCAGTAGTTGATATTAACCAGGACTGGTTTCCTGATCTGTATGTATCCAACGATTTTTTTGAGCGGGATTATTTGTACATCAACCAAAAAAATGGGACTTTTAAAGAAGATATCCAGAATGAAACCGGCCATTTAAGCCTGGCCTCTATGGGATCTGATATTGCCGACATCAACAACGACGGGCAGTATGATATTTTCACTACGGAGATGCTGCCCGAAGGCGATCAACGCCTGAAAAAGATGACTTCTTTTGAATCATACGATGTTACTAAGCTAAAACAGCACGATGGTTATTATAACCAGTTTATGCAGAATTGCCTGCAGTTAAACAATGGCGACAATACTTTTTCTGAAATTGCTTTTTACAGTGGTGTTGCCGCTACCGACTGGAGCTGGGGCGCGTTGCTATTTGATATGGACAATGACGGCTGGAAAGATATTTTTGTGTCAAACGGTATTTACAAGGATCTTACCGATCAGGATTACATCGAGTTTTTGGGCAACCGGGAAAACATGGATAAAGTAAGCGAGAAAAAAAAGTTTAACTACCGCGATTTTACCGATAAAATGAAATCGACACCGCTTTCCAACTACGGCTTTTTAAATAACCAAAACCTTACTTTTTCCAACAAAGCAGCAGCTTTTGGTTTAGACCAGCCTTCTTTCAGCAATGGCGCTGCTTATGCCGATTTGGATAATGATGGCGATAACGATTTGGTGGTGAACAACGTGAACATGCCTCCCTTCATCTACAAAAATAATTCTGATAAAAACAGCAACCACTACTTGCAGGTAAAGTTGCAGCAGGAAGGGCTAAACAGATTCGGTATCGGCACAACTATCAAAATATTCAACAAAAACACTTCTCAAATCTATTATAATCAGCCTACCCGGGGTTTTCAAAGCTGTACTTCGCCCAATTTATTAACCGTTGGTTTAGGTAAAAATACCAAGGTTGATTCTGTACAAATTATATGGCCGGGCGGCAAATACGAAACCGTTAAAAATCTGAAAGCCAACAAATGCTATACTTTTTACGGCAAAAATGCTTTGGCAGCTTACAACTTCAAAAAAACACCGGTAAAAACAGTGTTTAAAGAAACAACGAAAACTTTGTTCGATAGCATCCCGAAACATACCGAAGATGATTTCATTGACTTTGATAACGAAAAACTGATGCAGCAAAGGCTCTCGATGGAAAACCCGTTTATGGCAGCAGGCGATATCAATAAAGATGGTTTGCAGGATTTTTATTTCGGCAGCTCAAAAGGTACGGCTGCAGCAATTTATGTGCAGCAAAAGGGCGGGAAATTTAAGAAATACGTTCCGGAGGATTTTGAAAAGCAATCGTACCTGGAAAATGCCGGAGCTGTATTTGGTGATTTTGACGGTGATGGCGACGAGGATTTGATCATTGGTGTTGGCGGTAATGAAGACGAAGCCGGAACGCCCGTTTATTTTCCGCGCTTTTTCGAAAATGATGGCAAAGGGAATTTTCACCGAAACCCGGATAAAACCATTCATGCTGCCGTAAATGCTTCTGTTGTAATTGCTTGCGATTATGATAAAGACGGCGATCTGGATTTGTTTGTGGGTGGAAGAAGCGTGCCCGGCGTTTATGGTTCTTCCCCAAAATCATACGTGCTTCAAAACGACGGAACCGGACATTTTAAAGATGTTTCCCAACAGGTATTAGGTGCCAACACAAACTTAGGAATGGTTACGGCTGCCAAATGGATTGATATAGATAAAAACGGTTTCCCGGATTTAATTGTAACCGGCAATTGGATGGGCATCAAAAAACTGATGAACAACCACGGTAAGTTTACAGAAGACAAGCAACTCGAAAATTACAAAGGTTTATGGTGCAGCCTGGAAGTTTCCGATGTAGATGGCGACGGAAACCTGGATATTATTGCCGGGAACTTAGGTTTAAATTCAAAGTTCCGGGCTTCAATTACCGAACCGATGAAGATCTATATTAAAGATTTTGACCATAACGGAACACGTGAATGTGTTACCTCGATGTACAAATCAGACCATGTGGAATATACGCTGAACATGCGGCCAGATTTGGTAGGGCAAATGCCTTTGTTTAAAAAGCGTTTTTTACGGTACGAAAACTATGCCGGCAAACCTTTTAAGGAGGTTTTTACAGATGAAATGTTAAACCAGGCCGAAGTGCATGAAGTGAACGATCTGGCTTCGGCAATTTTTATCAATGATGGGAAAGGTAATTTTAACTGCAAACCCTTTCCTTTTCGGGCGCAATTTTCTTGCATTAATACCATTTTGTGCGATGACATCAGCAATAACGGTACAAAAACCATGCTGATGGGCGGTAACTTTTATGGTTTTAAACCCGAAATTGGCCGCTTAGATGCCAGTTACGGGTTGTTTTATCAATACAACAAAAACGGGTTCAAATATGTAGAGCCGGCAAAAAGCGGTTTAAAACTAAACGGACAAGTGCGTTCATCCTTAATTATTAAAAATAATAAAGGCGGCAAATATTATTTGTTTGGAATTAATGACGAACCTTTAAAGGCATTTGAACTGCAATAATAGGAATGCTTCTTTTAGCACTAAAAATTTGGTGTTTGCAGGTTTTTTTATAAAAGCCTGCCAAATTTTAACCGATAAAAGAAGCATCCGAAATACGTTAACAAGAAACAGGCAGACGTAACCTAATAATTCTATGCAACGATATTTATTGATCTCTGGTTTACTGCTGCTTGCTTTTTGCTGCTCCTGCAAAAAGCAAAAAGCCGGCGAAACTATATTTAAACTGTTGCCTGCTACACAAACCAATATCAATTTCGTTAATAAAAATACGGCTACAGATGCTGTTAACATTTTGGATTACCTGTATTTTTATAATGGTGCAGGTGTGGCTTCGGCAGATTTTAACAACGATGGCCTGGCCGATCTTTATTTTGTATCAAACCAGGAATCAAACAAGCTTTATTTAAACAAAGGCAATTTAAAATTTGAAGATATCACCGCAAAAGCAGGCGTAGCCGGAACCGGAAACTGGAAAACGGGTGTAACCATTGTTGATATCAACGGCGACGGCTACAAAGATATCTATGTTTCGGTGGTTTCAAACTATAAAGGTTTTAAAGGGAAAAACCAGTTGTACATCAACAACCACGATCTTACTTTTACTGAAAGCGCGGCCAAATACGGGCTTGATTTTGCCGGTTTTTCTACCCAGGCATCATTTACAGATTATGATAAAGATGGTGATTTGGATATGTTCCTGCTCACGTCATCGGTGCATAGCAATGATACTTACGGCGATTCTACCCAGCGCTTTAAATATAGTCATGATGCCGGCGACCATTTATTCAGGAATGATAACGGGCATTTTACCGATGTAACCCAAACTTCCGGCATTTATGCTGCACCAATTGGTTATGGTTTGGGCGTAAGTGTAGGCGATTTAAACAACGACGGCTGGGACGATATTTATGTTAGCAACGATTTTTTTGAGCAGGATTACTATTACGTAAACCAGCACAACGGCACGTTTAAAGAGCAGTTAAAAAGCGCATTCGGGCATACCAGTTTGTTTTCCATGGGCAATACTTTAAGCGATATAAATAAAGATGGCCAGTTGGATGTGCTGACCACAGATATGCTGCCCGAGAACATCAAAGACCTTAAATCGACCATTAACGATGAGCCTTTGGATATTTATAACCAGGAAGTGAACAGCGGTTTTTATTATCAGTATTCTAAAAACTGCCTGCAAATAAATGTGGCCAACGGCAAAAAGTTTATGGATATGGCTTTGTATGCCGGTGTGTCAGCTACGGATTGGACATGGTCGCCTTTGGTGCAGGATTTTGATATGGATGGAAGAAAAGACCTTTTTTTTTCCAACGGAATCAAAAAGCGCCTGAACGATATGGATTACCTGAAATATTTGGGCGAACCAGCCTTTGTCAATGATTTTAAAGCAGGCAGGCGTTTTGATAAAGAGAAGATCAACAAAATGCCGGATGGCGCAGTACATAACTTCTTTTATCAGGGAAAAGATCAATTAAAATTTGCAGATATTTCTGCTGCCAACGATATGCAGGAACCAACTATTTCTGCCGGTTCTATTGCGGTTGATTTGGATAATGACGGCGATCTGGAAATTGTTACCAATAATATGGATAGTCCGGCTTCTGTATATCAAAATACAACAATGGAAAAGCATCCGCAAAATAAGCCTGCTTTTGTCAGCTTCAACTTAAAATATACAGCAAAAAATATTGATGCAATCGGCGCAAAACTGTTTTTAAAATCTGGAAACACAGTTGACCATCAGGAAATACAAACCAGCAACGCTTTTGAAAGCAGTGCGAACACTAACCTGCTGTTCACTTTTTTGCCAAAGGACAAACCTGTCGAACTGCTGGTTGTCTGGCCGGATAATTCTTATCAACTCATTAATCAATTCAAATTCAACCAAAAAACAACTTTGGTTTATGATTTTAGGCAGGTAAAAACAGCATCGAACATAGAAACGATAGTTCAGGATTTTATCAATCCGGTGCAGCAATTTGAAAGTAAACCTGCCCCGGCAGAATTAATAGCGAATGTAAAAACCTTTGACACGCCCGATTTTAATTATTACTACTTGTTGCCGCATGCTTATTTGCCGCACACGCCGGCAGTAGCGGTTGCCGATGTAAATAATGATGGTTTTGAGGATGTGTATATAGGCGGCATTGCCGGAGAGGAAAAATATCTGCTTATTGGTGATGTAAAAGGCAGCTTTAAAAAAGTAGTTGTACCTGCTTTTAACCAATTTCCGGATTATGGGGATACGGATGCCCAATGGATAGATGTAAACCAGGACGGATTGTTGGACTTGATTGTTTCCACTGCTAACCATCCCTTTATGGAAGATGATAAAACCATGCCACCGCGTTTATACATCAACAAAGGGAACAATCAATTTGAGTATAAAGCACTGCCGAAATTGCCGGGTTACTACACTAAAATGTTTTTGTATGATTTTAATAATGATGGATTAAAAGATGTATTCTTAACAAAAAGCATTTCTTTTAAGAATTATACCGCAGCAGCACAGCAGGTTGTTTTGCTAAATACCGGGAAGGGAAATTTTACGGTAGCGCCAAAAAACAAGTACCGGGAAATTACTCAAATTCCTTATATCACAGACGTTACTTCGGCAGATGTTGACCTGAACGGAAAACCGGATTTGATAATTACAGCAGAATGGCAGCCAATCCAAATTTTTTTAAATGATGCGAAGCAGCTTTCCAAATTTACTTCGCCTGTTTTAAAGGATTTAAAAGGTTGGTGGCAAACTGCCGCCGTTACAGATTTAGACAAGGACGGCAAAGCGGATCTAATAGCCGGAAACTGGGGCCTGAACAATAAATATAATGTTACTGCCGAAACACCACTTTTTGCCTACAACAGCGATATTGACAAGGAAGGTAAAAATGATTTGATCCTATCTTACAATTATCAGGGGAAATACTACCCATTTCGGCCAAAAAATGATCTGGAGCAGGAGTTGCCTTACATCAAAAAAGAATGGCTCAGTTTTCAAAAAATGGCCGATAAAACAACAGCCGAAATTTTTAAAGATAAGATAGACGAAACACACAAACTCTCAGCAAATACTTTTAGCAGTATTTTTATCAGCGATGTTCTGCATGCTAAATCTTACCAGGACTTGCCTTATCCCTATCAGCAAGCACCTATTCGTTCTGTTGTTACCATGCCAAACAATGCGTTGTTGATCAACGGAAATTTTTGGGGCGTGATTCCTTACGAAGGGAAATACGATGCTTTGGGTTTGGCTGGTTTAAATTACGATACAAAGCAAAAGCGTTTTTTTGCGCCGGATTACTGGGTTAATCCAGCATTTAACTTTCAGGAAGTAACCTATTTACATTACATCAAAACAAAAAATACAACGGTCATGCTGTTAATGACTTATGAAGGAAAACTATTTATTGTGCGTTAGCCAATACTTCTTTTATCGACATAAAATTGGTATCGAAAGATTTTTGAGTTTTATAACTTGTTGATTTTTATGCCGATAAAAGAAGCATCAGCAATTAGTCCCTGCTTTCTGATGACTGCATCAAAATATTGGGTAATAAATTTTAGTAACCCATTTTGATGTATCTTTTTCTTTAGATCGGTCAGTTACCAAGGATTCGTAAGGCATGGCCGGCGAAATCAGTTTATGGTCTTTTTTGTACTTTTCTAATTGGTTAAAAGCGTTTTGCGTGGTATTTAGGCCGCCTTTTATGCTGGTTTCCAATAAGTTTCCGCCTAAAACCATTTTGTTAATGAGCATACCTATTGCCGGTTTTACCGCTTTAGTTATCGGTATGCCAACCATTACCTGATATTTTTTTAGATCAATTTGATGTACGTTGAGCATTGGCGCACCAGTTTCTGCAACATGTTGTTTCCGGATTTCCTGTTTCAATTTATCAACCAACTCGTAAACTTTGTTCATTTCCGGATATTGCTGCGTTACAATATTTGTAGCAAGAATGGTTGCATCTTTCACTTTGGTAATCCTGACATCCATCTGGTAAATGTTCCGGTCATCTTCTAAAAAATACTTAAAATACAGCAAAACCTCGTTCATATCGTTTTTAATCCTGTTCATTTGCACGTAAGTATTAAAACGGTCAATTGGGTTTAAGCCCACTGTTTCAACACTGCTCCAGGTTAATTTTACTTTATCAGCATCGGTAGCAATAAAAGAAAGCTGTGTGTTAAGCTCCAGTTCAGGATTGGCAACAGTAAGGATCACATCGTCGTTGTTAAGCTGTTTTATAGTGTACAAATGTTTGCGGTATTGGTATTCAAAATCAGAAGCAGCAGTTCCGGGCCACCACTTTTTCCATTGTTTTTGATGGTTTAAAAACTGAAAAACATCGGCATCAGTAGTGGTAACGGTGATGTTGTTATTGATGGAAATATTGGCCGGGATAAAAAGATATACAGTAGCCAAAGCAAGGATTAGCAACAGCAATAGCCCGGCAAAAATTCTTTTTAACATAAACAACAATAAGATTTTAAGGGTAAAACTATGTAAATATCCAGCTTTAAAAAGTTTGGCGCAGTAATTATCAGCGGCAATAATGCTGCTGCGAATTACTGTTTTTTAGGTGATAAAAGAAGCATTCTCAATCATTGCCAAATCAATTAAATTGATTGAATTAGGCGTTTAGCTGATAATCATTTTATAGGTACAAGGTTCCGCATTGACCATTCTGGCAATTAGGTTTTCAAAAATACCCTCTTTCATTTTTTGCCTATTGAACCTATAA
>JAABUS010004040.1_pt1 | contig 22193 bp, 19 predicted proteins | sample 5560161 | NCBI WGS metagenome assembly JAABUS01 (sample SAMN10711885, study PRJNA513376) | rock metagenome | isolation source: Antarctica rocks | place: Antarctica: Victoria Land, Trio Nunatak nord | collected 2016-01-04
CGGTGGCGCTGAACTTCTTGCGCTTGGGTGAGTGGTTCGCCGACATTCCGCGCGCCGAGACGCGTCGCTCGCCGTTTGTCACGTTGATGGCAGCATGACCGATTCCGACTTCGCCAGCAGTATCACTTCCTGTACGAGGGCGGCTACCCCGGCCACCCGCACTCCGAGCCGGTGATGGAGTGCTTCACCACGCTCGGGGCCATCGCCGCCATCACGCGGCGCATCCGGCTCGGTCAGCTCGTCCTCGGTGTGCCCTACCGCAACCCGGCGATGATGGCGAAGATGGCGACGACGCTCGACCTGATCAGCCACGGGCGCTCGATCCTCGGGCTGGGGGCCGGCTGGCACAAGCGGGAGTATGAGGCGTACGGCTGGGGGGAATTCGAGCCGACCCCGGTGCGGATGAAGCGGTTGGAGGAGGCGTTGCGCGTCGTGCTGTCGGTCTGGACCGAGCGGCCCGCGCACTTCGCGGGGACGTATTATCACCTCGACCACGCACAGGAGAACCCATCGCCCATCCAGCGGCCCCACCCGCCGATCATGGTCGGCGGCAGCGGTGAGAAGGTGACGCTGCGGCTCGTCGCCCAGTACGCCCAGTTCTGCAATGTCTCGGGCGACCCCGAGACGGTTGGCCGCCTCTTCGCGAGCCTGCGGGAGCACTGCGCGCGGCTCGGTCGGCCCTACGAGGAGATCACCAGGTCGATCTACACGACCGTCGTGGTCGGTGTGGATGAGGCTGATGTCGCGGCCAAGCGCGAGCGGTTACGCGCCTTCATCCCCGATGGCGCGCTGATCGGCACGCCCGCGCAGTTGATCGCGATCTTCGCGGAATACGCGCGGGTTGGCTGCCAGTACGTCGTCTTTCGCACGCCGGACTGGGTCGATGTCGAGCCGGTGCAACTCTTCGCCGAGCGGGTTATCCCCGCCCTTGCCGAATGGTAGGGTTCAAGACGCAGCCCATTGGCGCAGGGGAAAGACCAGGGTGAAAACAGGGGCTGCGCTCGTCGCGTCCCCTGTCCCTTGGCTGTGGGGCTTCGTTAGCCGACGAAGACCCTGAACGGATTGCCGGGCGGGTTACCCTGGCCCGCGCCGAGGTAGATGTGGTCTGTGCTGATGAGGTGGCCATCCCGGTACAGGCTGAATGTGACGCTCTTCGCGCCCTTCGCCGCGAATGCGACGCCATCGATGGCGTTGAACGTCTTGAAGCGGAAGTCCAGCTTGTCGCCCACCGCAACCGCCGAGTCGTCCTGCTCCTCACGGATCAGGTGCACGTCCGCGATCGTGGCCTTGTCCTTCTTGTCGCCGTGCGCCGTGATCTTGCCCGTCTTGGGGGCCGCCGCGAGGACGGAGCCGGAGAGGAGTATCCAGCAGCGCGAGCGCGCCGGTGGCGGTGAAGAGAAGTCATTTCATGGGTCTGGTCCTCCTACGATGATCGTTGGTCCCAAGCGGTGCATCCCGGGAATCCGCTAGAGGAGACACGGCCACGGACAGAGGAAGGCTCGCGACTTTGGCAATGAAAGTGCAAAATCACTCTTACAGGCCGATGTGAAGGCCGGTACCGCAACAACGGGTGGCATTATCCGCCGATGCGTTTGCGCGGGCCTGATCGTATTGGCACACTTCATTCCTGGCTCTCAGCCAATGTAATCAGGTGCGCGACGGGACAGGTGGCGCACATGCGGAGTTTGCAGCGGTCGTTGTAGAGCGCGATCAGCCCTTGCTGGAGTCGCCCGGTGCGGACGCGCAACCCGCCCGGCCCGCCGAGTTGCTCGGTCATCGCGCGGGTGATGCTGTTGCCGCGCGTCGCGGGGTAGGCGTCCCACGCCCGCTCCGCCGCGCCGACGAGCGGTTCGTGCTCTGTTCGCAGCCCGTAGACGAGGGCGAAGGGGAGGACGACATTGATTGCGATCTCACCGGCCCGGTCCGCGCCAATCGGCGTGCCGTGATCGGGGAGGAACCGCGACGGCGGGCGCAAGGTCTGACGCAAGGCACGGACGATCATGCGTGGTTCGTCGGGGTACTGGACAAGCGGGGCGAGGCAGGTTGCGATTAGCCCCTCCGCCGCGCCACCGTTCGCGAGGAGTGCGGCAAGCGCGAGCAAGCGCCGCGCGGGGTGGTTCGCGGGGCGCACGCGCGCCATCTCCCACGCCGCGCGTGCGAGCGATGGGCCATCACCGTGTGCGACCCACATATCCCGTAAGTGTTCAGCCGTGGGTAGGAATGACGGGAGAGGCGGGGCGAGGAAGCCACCGATGCCGAGCAGGAGCGCGGCGGCAGTCTGCTCCCGCTCGTTGATGGGGGCGGCGAGCACGGCCCGTTCGAGGCGTTGTAGCGGCAGGGCGGCGGCGAGCGCGGCCATCGGCGCGCGGTTCGCACTGTAGCCGAGCGCGTCGAGCAGCGCGGCGTAGAGGACTTCGCCGGGGGGCAGGGCGGTGAATCGCGCCTCCATCGCCGCCGCCTTGAGCGCGAGCCGCGCGTCGCCCGCCCGCCCGATGACGCGCAGGAGGTCCGCCGCGCCGGTGGCGAGGAAGTCGCGCGCGCACGGTGTGTCGCCGAGGCCGCCAATAGGCGTTGTGGCGGCGGGGAAATCGTCCAATGCTCCCGCGAGCAGTGGTGCGAGGACGAGTGTCGGCAGGGTGCGCCCGTCGCGCGTGATGCACGGCAGGCCACCCGCTTCGTGGAGGACATGAAGCACGACGGTGTTGTACGCGGGGTCGAGATGGTGCCCGTGCGCCCGCCAATCGGCGGCGTGGCGGTGAATCTCGACCGCGCCGCGCACCTCCCGGCCATCCAGCAGCAGGAGCGCGTCCGCGAAGTCCGGCCCGAACCCCGCCGACCACCGCCCCCGGTACTGCACGGTCAGCGCCTGCCCGTCCGTGGTGCGCCACGGCCCCGGCCTGAGCCATTGCACCTGCCACACCTTCGCCAGCGTCAACTCGGGGATCATACGATTGAACCGCGAAGGCGCGAAGGAGGGAAGAGATGGAAGAAAGAAATGATCAGACGACGTGATTTCCCGCCACTCTCTTCCGCTCGCTCAATATTCGTCATCTCTTCTTCGCGTTTCAATTCTCCAATTAGCGGCGGTATGGGGGAATGGCGGGGAAGGAATCGGTGGTGCGGGGGACGGTGGCGAAGGCCTCGGTGCGACGGATACCGGGGCCAAGTGCGCCGGAGCGGCGCATCGGGCGGCGCGGCTCGCGGAGGATGCCACCGGCGAGCACGGTGATCAGGCCGAGCACGAGCGCGGTGATGAACAGGGCGCGTGGGCCGTTGCGGTCGATGATGATGCCGCCCGCGATCAGCGCGATGCTGCACACCGCGAGCACGCCGTTTGTGAACCCAACTCCGTCAGCGTAGGCGTTCGGCGGAAGGATGTCGAGCAGGAAGCCGCCGTGCGCGACCGCGTTCGCGCCCATCGCCGCGCCGATGCAGACGAAGGCCGCGATGAAGATGCGCGCGCGGGAGAGGTCGGTCATGAAGTGACTGGCGATCGGTTCCGTCTCGAACAGCACTGGCAGGCCAATCGCGATCACCGCCGCGAGCGCGCGGCAGAGCGCGCCGAGTTGCAGCAGGAGCCGCGTGCCAGTGATCCGCGCCAGCGACCGCCAGAGGTAAATCGTCACGGCGCGCGTCGCGATCACGGCGATGGTATAGACGCCGATCATCTCCCCGGAAACGTTGAACGAGCGGAGCGCGTAGACGACATAGAACGGTTCCGCGAGCGTCGCGATGAGGGCGATGATGCGAAAGATCAGGTAGCGCCGGTATGCGGGGAGGCGCAGCAGTTCCGGCGCGGCGCGGAGGCCGGCGAGCGGCGGGCGCGGCACCGTCGGCACACGGCCGCTCCGTTCGGCGAGCGCGACCGTCAGGAGCGTGACGCCGATCAGGGCGAGGAAGGCGACGAAGAAGAGATAGAGGTACTCGCGCGGGAAGACCGGACCGTGGACGAGGATACGGCGTACGAGGAGCGCGGCGATGATCGACGCACCTGCGCTCACGAGCGCCTGCCAGCGCACGAGCCGCCCCCGCAGACCATTCGTCGTGACGCGCCCCGGTAACCGCTGGCCTACGAGCATAGCGAACCCGCTGGCGCAGCCAACCACCGCGTAGAGAACGAAGAAGGTCACGAGCAGGCGACGGGCCGAACCATTCGCCCGGTCTGCCGCGACGAACGCGAGCAGACCCATCGCGAGGGCGCGCACGGCGGCGCTGATCGTCGCGAGCGCGACCGTCTGCATCCGGTTCGCGATGGCGCTCCCCGCGACCGCACCCGGCAGCCCCCACGCGAGGGCGGCGACGATCGGCACGAGCGCGACCAGTTTGTTGGAATCGCTCACGCGCGCGACGAATGCCGCGATCACGACGGCGGGCAGGAGCAATGCATCGGCGAAGCCGTTGAGCGTCGCAATCATCACCCCGATGGGGAGATTGCGGCGGAGTTCGGCAGCACGCAACTCGGGCCGTGGCCGGAACCACGCCTGAACGCCCTCCGCGAAGTTGCCCAGCGGGTCGCGCGCGGGGGCGGTGTCGGCCAGTGGCGGATTGGAGGTGCCGTCCGGGAAGATGCGCGCCCGCTCCTGCATCGGTGCGTGGGAGATGGGCGCGACGCCGTGACCGTTTTCCGCGACTGCGGGCGGTACGCCCTGCGCTGGCACCGCCCCGTCACGCGGCGTGGCGGTCCACTCCGCGCTGGACGCGGAATGCCAGGTGTTGGGCGTCCGCAAGCCTTCTTGTAGGGATGGCACACTTGCGGACGGGGGAGGCCCGCCACTCTGTCCCGGTGTCCCGGTCTCTGCGGGGCCGTCGTTCATGCGTTGCTCATGCTCCCGTATCCGCCGCTTCAATGCGGGGAAAGTTCCTGCGTCTGGCTGACCGCAGTATACGTGTCATGTCAGTCGCGCGCAATCCAACTCCCCTACGGTGCCGTGCCGACTGTCACACCAACGGTCATCTCGCGGCGGTTGCCCGCGCGGTCGGTCGCGGCGACGCCGACGGTGTGCGCGCCGGCGGTCGCCCGACCGTCCCAGAACCCGAGGTACGTATTCGGCGCGAGGTCGGGGCGGGGCATCAGTTCCCCCCCATCCTTCCCATCGACGAGCAGCACGACCCGCGCCACCCCGTTCGCGCCGCTGTCGTCCGTGACGGTCGTGCGGACGGTCAGCACCGGGCGCGGCGCGTTCCCCGCGACGGGCGCGACGAGCGTCACATCGGGCGGGGTGGTGTCGAAGCTACCCGCCGCCCAGAGGAGATCCGCCGCGAGGCGATGGCCCGCGTTGGAGAGGTGCACATCGTCGAAGCGACCGAGCGTGAGCGCGCGTTCCTTGCCGCGCACCTGATCCGCAAGTTCCACAACCGCCGCGCCGGGACGCGCCGCAGCGCTGTCACGAATTGCGCCGTTGAATCGCTCAATCCACCACGCATCGCTGCCCGTCGCGGTCGGGTCGCCGCCGAAAGGGTCGTAGATCGTCTGAATCAGGAGCGACCGCGCCTGGCCGCCCTCGATCAGCCGCGTGATCGCGCCGTCGAGGTTCGCGCGGAAGGTGGTGAGCGCCACCTCGCGCGCCGCGCTTTCCTTGCCGGTCAGCCGCTGGAGGTCATTGCCGCCGATGCTCAGGAGCACGACCGCCTGTCGCCCCGCCGGGAGCCGCCCCAGTTCATCAAGCGCCTGCACGATCTGTGGCTTCGCGGGTGGGGGCGTGGGCGTCCCCGCAGCGGGGGCGGGCGGCATCGGGGAGGCGAGCAGACTCGCGCTCGTCTCGCCGGGGATCGCGACATTGACCGCGCGCAGGCTTGGCCCGTATCGCCCGCGCATCAGGTCCGCCACCAGCGCGAACTCCCCCCGCTCGTCCGGCAGGCTCGCCCCGATGCCGTACATCAGCGAATCCCCAACGCCCAAGAGGAGGGTGGGGGGCTCCGAACGACTCAGGACTAAGGACTCAGAACTCAGTGGGAACTGCGGCGATGCGGAGACGTTCGACAATGCCAGTAGGAATGGGACGAGCAAGAGAAGAAGCGCTCGAAGAAGCCGCGACAGAAAGGAATGTCCGAATTTATGGGGGAATGACAGCGCTTTCATCGATAACTACTCAGTCCTCAGTCCTCAGTCCTTAGTCCTTCCCGCGCCCTGCGCAGGAGTTCGCGCGATTCGGGGTGCGAGAGGTGGTCGGCGGCTTCGTCCAATGGGAGGAGCAGCGCGTCCTTGCCGAGATGCTCCGGCCACGCGGCGGTCTCCTCGATTGCCTCCATGCGATAGTACGTGACGTGCCGCATCTTCCCCCTGAAGGGGAAGAGGTGCGTGCCGAGCGGTGCGGCGACGCGGGCGACGAGTCCCGTCTCCTCAAGAATCTCGCGCACGGCGGTCGCTTCGAGCGATTCGCCCGGCTCGACGTGCCCCTTCGGGAAAACAATCGCCTTGTCCGCCGCGCGCCGCACGACGACCTGGCCCCGATGGAAGACGACGCCGCCCGCCTGCGGCACCGGGGACATCGCGAGGATGCCGAGCATCGGCGCGGGGTCGTGCGCCATCGTCGCGCCCAGCTTTGCGTAGGTATCCGGCAGGAGTTCGGGCATCACCGTCGTCTGGGCGATGATCGGCATGAAATTCGCGTCCCCCTGCCAGCGCGGCACGATGTGCCAGTGCAGGTGCTCCGCGACGCCCGCCCCCGCGATCTCGCCGAGGTTGAGGCCGATATTCATGCCGTCGCACCGCAGCGTCGCCGTCAGCACGCGCGTCAGCCACGGCAGAAGCAGCCCAATCTCGGTCATCTCGCCGTCGTCGAGGGCGTCGAGGGTGGCTACCTGCCGGTACGGAACGACCATGCAGTGGCCGGTGTTGTACGGGTAGAGGTTCAGCAGCACGAAGGCACGCGCCCCGCGAAAGAGGACGAAGTTCTCCGCGTCCCGCGCGGGATCTGCCGCGATTGCCGAGAAGATGCTGACGCCAGGCGGCGTCGGACGGCGCTCCCCGCCGACGTAGCTCATTCGCCACGGCGTCCAGAGCCGCTGCTCTCCCTCGTCGTTCGTTTCGGTCATGGGGTTTGTCTGCTTCTCCCGGTGTGGCGCCGCAACCGTCTCTGCGGGGAGTATAGCACGGAGGACAGGGGGCAAGGGGCAGTAACGAGTAACGAGTTAACAGTAACAGGTAGAAGGCGTTGCGATGGTCCCTCTTGTTACTTGTTCGTCGTTACTCGTTCCTTCGTCGTCCGCAGACGACAGGAGGTAGCAGCCGCATTCCGGGCGGTGGAATTGAGCGGCGCGGTAGTCGGTGATGACGTATCCTCGTGCGAGGGCATCAGTGAAGGCGGCGCGCGTCGCCAAGCGCCAAGCGCGGGCGTGGGCGGGGACGGTCGTCTTGATCGCCTGAATGCTGGCGGGGATTTCGATGCGGAGACGACCAACCCCTCTGGTGCCCTTCCCCACGGGTGAAGGGGGAGAATGGGGGGAGCCGTCCGGTGCCATCTGGAGCAGGTAGGGCGCGTCGAGGGATTCCGCGCTGACGAGGGGGCCGATGGCCGCGCCCGGTGCGGCGGCGGTGGCGAGCCGACCGAGGACGTGCGGGGCGGTCAACTGCCACTCGATCAGCAGGCGGTCGCTCGGCAAACCCCGGTTGAGCGCTTCCGGCATTGCGCCGTAGAAGTCGGGCAGATACGTATGGCTGACGCCGCCGAGTTTGGCGAAATTCAGATGAGCATTGGCCGATTCGAGCGGGTCGAAGGTCCACGTTATCAGATCCAGCCCCTGCGCGATGACGAATTCCCGCTGCGCCATCTTCAGTTGCCAGCCGACGCCCCAGCGGCGGTACTCCGGCAGCACGCCGAGCAGATGGGAATGGTGGTACGCGCCCTCCGACCCCCACGCGACGAAACTGAGCGCCATGCCTACGAGCCGGTCGCTGTTCCACGCGCCCATGACCGCCCCGCCCGCGTGCGCGATGGCGATCATGATGTCGTACGGGATGATCTCCCGCGCGCCGCCGCCCCAGACCGCCTGTTGCAGATCCTCGCACGCATGAAATTCCGCGACCTCGCCGCACATGGCGATGTGGATGGTGGGTGGGGCGCTTTGCGTCACCGGATACTCATTGATTGCGCTCGCGATTACACGCTATTTGAGGGGGTCTCCATTGCCCCTCGCTCCCAGCGATAGGTGCGCCAGTCTCCGAATCGATATCGCGGTACAAACCATGGCGTGCATCGATTTGATGCCATGTTCCCCTCGCCGGGTTCGGGTCCGGTTCATACTCGAAGCCGTCTTCCGCGTCATACCAGACTCGGCGATCAACTTCTCTCGCGTTGCTCATACGCCGTCGCCATTCTCGCCCTTCCGCGAAGAGTGGGAATTTACGCACCGGTCAGTCTGCGAGCGACGGAAGAATCGAGAGGTTATCACTTGCTTCGCGGAGGGTCTGTATACGCTCTTCGCGTCCGTCGGCGTGATGATAGAGGGCGGCCACGTCGAGGCGGATAATGTAATATCCTTCCCACACATCGGATTCCACGATGGTGCCTGTCGAGCGATTAAGGGTAACGCCGATTGGCTTCCCACATATCCTGACGCGCGTACCGGGAGCCAGCGTCGCGCTCTCTGCGGTGATATCCGTATTGGTTGCATGCTCATTCATGTGGCCAGTATACATGAGTTGCTTAATGTCGCGTCATGAATCGGGCGACGCGCTCCTCGTCGACTTGGACACCGAGGCCGGGCGCGTCCGGGTCGAGGCGGATCGCGCCATCCGCATAGGTCAGGCCGGTGGCGATATCCTCGCGCAGCATCACCGGGCCGACGAGGCCGTTCGCGACGACGGCCCGCCGTGCCAGTGCGACTTGCGCGCCCGCCGCTGTTGCGATGGTGCTCTCGACCATCGAGCCGACCATGCAGCGCAGCCCCGCCGCCTCGCAGACGGCGATCAAGCGCATCGCCTCCGTGATGCCGCCCGTCTTCATTAGTTTTACATTGATGAGATCGGCGGCGCGGAGTTCGACGATCCGCAGGCCGTCGCGCGCGGAATGCACCCCCTCGTCCGCCATCTGCGCGATGCCCGTCGCGCGGCGCACATCGGCGAGGCCCGCGAAGTCGTCCGCGCGGATGGGCTGCTCGATCCAGACGGGCGCGGCGGGGGCGATGGCGTTGATCGCGCGGATGGCGGTGGCGGGGTCGCGCCAGCCCTGATTGGCGTCCACCATCAGCGCGACCTCCGGCCCGACCGCCTCACGCACCGCCATGATGCGATCGACGTCGTCCTGCAACCGCGCCGCGCCAACCTTCATCTTAATCTCGGTGTGCCCTGTCGCGACCGCCGCGCGCGCCTCCTGCGCCATCACCCCCGGCGCGCCGATTGAGAGCGTCGCGTGCCAGGTGAGCGCATCGTGCACCGGCCCGCCGAGTAACGCGGCGACGGATAGCCCCGCCTTCTTGCCCGCGAGGTCCCACAGCGCGAGGTCAATCGCGGCCTTCGCGCTCGGCGCGCCCGTCACCATCCCATCGAGGCGGGCGTGGATCGCCTCGCGCATGAGCGGGTCTTGATCGCGCAGCAGCGGCAGGAGGTCGTGCCTGAGCATCGCCCCTGTGCTCGCCCAGCTCTCACCCGTGACGAACGGGTCCGGCGTCGCCTCTCCCCAGCCGATCAGCCCCGTGTCCGTCGTCAGGCGCACCAGCACGCTCTCGACGTGCGAGTATGCGCCGTACGCGATAATGAACGGCTTAATCAGCGGCAGCCGCATTGCGTAGCACTCGATCCCGGTGATTTTCATCGATTCACTCCCCCTGCACGCCCCACGATGCAACTGTACACGATCGCGCGGCCCAATGACCGGCACAAGAAATACGCCCGCTTACGTGGGGCAGTGGATAGGCGCTTGCGTTGTCCTGCTAGAGTACCGTGATGCGCGCGTGGTGGGATAGCGGGAAGAAGGGAACGGATGGTGCAGCAGATTGTGGCGATCGGTGGCGCGGGTCTCTCGACGGAAGGGGACGATTTGCTCCTGGAGAAATACATCCTCAGCCTCAGCACGGCGGCGTCGCCGAAAATTTGCTTCGTTGGGACGGCGAGCGGCGACGCACAGACGTACATCGACCGCTTCTACGACGCCTGCACGCGCCTGCCCTGCACGCCGACGCACCTCTCGCTCTTCAAGCCGCCATCGAACGACCTCGCCGCGTACCTGCTGGAGCAGGAGATCATCTACGTCGGCGGGGGGAACACGAAGAACCTGCTCATCCTCTGGCGCGCGTGGGGCCTTGACGCGATCATGCGGCGGGCGTACGAGCGGGGCATCATCCTATGCGGCGTCAGCGCGGGGTCGATCTGCTGGTTCGCGCAGGGGACGACGGACTCGCTCTTCGGCGCGCTCACCCCGATTACCTGCCTCGGCTTCCTGCCCGGCAGCAACTCGCCGCACTACGACAGTGAGCCGGAGCGCCGCCCGACGTACCACCGCCTAATCGCGTCCGGCGAGATCGGCGACGGCTACGCGGCAGACGACGGCGTGGGGTTGCACTTTGTCGATGGTAGCCTGCATCGCATCATCAGTTCCCGCCCGGACGCCCGCGCCTACCGCGTCGAGCGCGGTGATGACGGCGTCGTGGAAACTGAACTGAAACCAACGTATCTCCACGCTTGAAAGCGGGCCCGTAAGGAGACACACCAAGAAGCAGGGAAGGCCCCTTCTTGCTCTCCGCTGTCTTCTATCCCTGCTCGCTTTTTCAGCAAACATTCAGACAGCACTCAGACGCGGTTCAGGAACGCGCGCGATACTGCGGGCAGACGAGATCGGGGACGGTCTGCGGTGACGGTCGAACGGATAACAGGAAGCCGCACCCACCTGCCACACACCCGGAGCTGAGGAACGCTCCCGACTCTCGTCTTTTTTGTGCCCGCGAAACGCCCCCCGAACCCCCGGCTCTATCCCCATGGTGGAAGGGGAATAGTCGGCATGCAGGTTCGTTGACGGTACACTCTTTGACTGCTAGGATTCATTCTCAACACAACGGAAATTCGTCATGCCGAATACCGCGCGTCGCGGCGTTCGCGCGGTAGTGGCAATTGGTACCCGGCATCACATGACATGGGAGAGGAGTGCGACGTATGGGCGAGCATCTGAGTCGGCGACGGTTCCTTGCCGGGGCGACGGCCACAGCGGGCGCAGCGATCCTTGCGGCGTGCGGCGGCGGGAGCGCCGCGACGGATACGCCGAAGCCTGCGGCGGCTACCACGGCGGCGTCCACACCGGCAACGACGGGCACGACCACCGCCAGCCCCGCCGCTGCCGTGAGTTCGTCCGTCGCCGCGACCGCCGCGCCAACGGGCGCGTCCGGCCCGGTCGCCTCCGTCACGGTGGCCGCCGCGCCCGCGACGATTCCGAAGGGCGGCACACTCACGCAGACAATCATCGCCACGGACGCCAAGAGTTTTCACCCGTATCAGACAACGGACACCGGCTCCGCCAGTTATCAGGGGTATATCTACGGCGGCGGCAGCCTGACGGACATTGACCCCAACACCCTGGACTTGAAGAGCTTCGCGGCGGAGAAGTGGACGCTCTCGGAAGACAAGAAGACGGTCACGTTCACGCTGCGGGACGGGCTGAAATGGAGCGACGGTACGCCGATGACCACGGCGGACTACGTCTGGACATACCAGCAGGCGAGCAAGCCGGAGAATAAATACCCGTACCTCGAAAACATCACGAAGATCGCCGCGTACGAGGCGAAGGACCCGAAGACCCTCGCCGTGACGCTGAAGGAAGTCACGTCCCTGATCGTCGAGAACGCGGACACGATCACGCCGCTGCCGAAGCACATCTGGGAGAAGCTCGACTGGGGCGATCCGACGAAGAACCCGGAGATCAGCGCGCCGACCGTGGGCAATGGCATCTGGAAGTTGAAGGAATGGAAACGGGATGACCACGCCACCTTCGTCGCCAATGAACTCTATTGGGAGGGCCGCCCGTACATCGACACGATGATTGTGCGCGTCTTCGGGACGATCGCGCTGGCCTATCAGGCGCTCAAGTCCGGCGAGGTCGATTATTCCAGCTTCCAACAGTCCGACTACAAGGAAGCGAAGACGCTCGGGAATGTCAATGTCTATGACTGGTACAGCGCGCGCGGCAGTTGGGGCTACGTGGGGTACAACCTGCGCCGACCCGCGCTCAAGGACCCGCTCGTCCGCAAGGCGATTGCCTACGCGAGCGACCGGAAGGGCATCATCGACAGCGTGCTCTACGGCCTCGGTCGCCCGACGTACTCCAATCTCCCACAGTCCAGTTGGGCGTACAACGAGAATGTTGAACATTATGATTTCGACCCGAAGAAGGCGGCAGATCTCTTCAAGCAGGCGGGCTACACCCTCACGAACAAGAAACTGACGAAGGACGGCCAGACACTCTCGATGAAGCTGCTCTTCCCGACTTCCAGCAAGGTGCGGGAAGGGATCGCGACGGTCTTGCAGCAGCAATTGGGCGATCTCGGCATCGCCGTCGATGTGCAAGGGCTGGAGTTCCAGGCATACCTTAACGCGATCATGAAAGAGCCGTTCGACTGGGACTTGCAGCTTGGCGCGTGGTCCAGCACGATCAACCCGTATTTCGGGTATCAACTCTGGTCGGAAAGCTCCATCCCGCAACTCAACTCCGGCGGGTACATCAACAAGCAGATCGAGGAACTGTACGCGCAGGCGTACAGGGAGTTCGACCGCGACAAGCAGAAGGCGATCTACAGCCAGATTCAGAAAATCCTGACGGACGACGAGCCGTACGCATTCCTCTACGAGTCGCAAGGCTACGCGGGCGTCAACAAGCGCGTCGGCGGCATTACGCCCACGAAGCGGGGCATCGAGTACAACCTGGACAAGTGGTATCTCACGAAGTGACCTAACTCCTCCTCCCTCGAAGGGAGAGGGGGCGCTGGCTGGGCGCCAGTGCATCGGCCACAACCGTATACGGTGAGTCAACCCCCTCCCACGCTGAAGGACGGAGGGGGCGGGGGGTGGGGTTTCCCGCGTGACGGCGTACATCATCCGGCGGTCCATCCAGTCCATCTTCATCCTGCTCGGCGTGATGACGCTGAGTTTCGTGCTCATCCATCTCGCGCCCGGCGGGCCGGAGGCGTTCGCGGAGGATCCGCGCTTGCCGCCGGACTTCGCTCAGAAATATCGGCACGATCTCGGCCTCGATCAGCCGCTGCCCGTGCAGTACGCCAAGTGGGTCTGGCAGGTCGGGCACCTGAACCTCGGGCGCTCCTACGCCGATAAGCGGCCCGTGACGGAGAAGATCATCGAGCGCATCCCGAACACCCTTATCCTCGCGGGGACGGGCTTCGTGCTCGGCTTCCTCGGCGTGCCGCTCGGCATCCTCGCCGCGCAACGTCGCGGCAGGCCGTTCGACCATGGCCTGCGCATCTTCACCGCGATCGGCAACGCGACGCCCCACTGGTGGCTCGGGCTGGTGATCCTCCTCTTCTCCGTCCGCTCCGGGCTGAACCTCTTCCCGCTCGCGGGGACGACGACGCCCGGTGACGGGTCGCTGCTCGACCACATCCGCCACATCCTGCTCCCCGCGCTCCTGCTCGCCCTCTCAGGCTGGCTCGGCTATTCCCGGTTCATGCGCTCCGAGTACCTCGAACAGGCGAATCAGGACTACGTCCGCACCGCGCGGGCGAAGGGGCTCACCGAGTGGTCCGTCGTGCGCCATGTGCTGCGGAACGCGCTGGTGCCGGTGATCGGCTCGGTCGGCGGCGCGCTCGGCCTGATCCTCGCGGGGTCGGTACTCTTCGAGTACACCTTCTCGTGGCCGGGGATGGGGCGGCTCTTTTACGAGGCCGCCTCGCAGCGCGATTATCCGGTCGTCCTTGGCGTGACGTTCATCGGGGCGGTGCTCTCCATCGTTGGCTATCTGATTACGGACATCGTCTATGCCCTCGCCGACCCGCGCGTCAAGTTGAGCCTCGGGGAATCCCGATGAGCGAGGCAGGCGCCACGCGGGCGGCGACCCTCGCGCAGGCGGGGCAGCAGGCGGTCGTCCGCAGCGAGGGCTACCTGCAGGGGGCGTGGCGACGGCTCCGGCGCGACCGCTTCTCGATGGCCGCGCTCATCCTCTTCGCGCTGATCTGCCTGATGTCGCTCGCCGCACCGCTGGTCTCCGCGCACCTCCTGCATGCGGACCCCAACCGGGGGCGGCTGACGCAGAAGTTTCGTTCGCCGGGGAGCGAACACTGGCTCGGCACGGACGACTTCGGGCGCGATGTCGCGGCGCGTCTCGTCCACGCGGGGCGCGTCTCGCTCTCCATCGGCTTCGGCGCGACGGCAATCGCGCTCGTCATCGGCGTCTCGCTCGGCCTGATCGCGGCGTACTACGGCCGCTGGGCGGACGACACGATCAACGCCGTCATCCAGGTGCTGAACAACATCCCCGGCCTCTTCCTCTTCATCCTCATCTCCGTCCTCTTTCGGCCCGGCGTCGCGGGGCTGGCCGTGATCTTCGGCGTGATCGGCTGGACCGGCATCGCGCGGCTGGTCCGCTTCCGCGTGCTGACGGAGCGTCGCCGCGACTACGTCGATGCCGCGACGGCGATCGGCGTCCACCCGCTGCGGATCATGTTCCGGCACATCCTGCCGAATGTCAGCTCGATCATCCTTGTGCTCGCGGGCGCGGAAATCTTCAGCGTCATCCTCGCGGAGGCGGGCATCAGCTACCTCGGCTTCGGCGTGCAAATTCCGACGGCGAGCTGGGGCAACATGCTCTCCAAGTCGTTCGACTACTTCAACCAGGCGCCGTGGCTCGTCGTCGCGCCGGGCGTGATGGTCGTTCTCACTGTGACCTGCCTCTACCAACTGACGGACGGCCTGCGCGACGCCCTCGATCCGCGCTTGAAGGCGTAACGGGATCGGGGTTCGGGGTTCGGGGTTACAGGGAAGGAGAATGGGCGATGCTGAGCAGACGACGGTTTCTCACGGGGGCGGCGGCGACGGCGGGGGCGGCGATCCTCGCGGCATGTGGCGGTGGCACGGCAACGAACACCGCCGCACCCGCCAAAGCGACCGGCGCGGCGGCGTCAACGACCGATACGCGCGCGGGATCGCCCACGAGCGGCGGCGCAACCCCTGCGGCGGCGGCCCCGGCACAGCCCGTTGCCACGACCGCCGCCGCCTCACCGACGGGGAGCGGCGCTCCCAGCGGCAAGGTGAGAGCGCAGATCGACACGGCGGCCATTAAGAAGGGCGGGACGGTCATCGTCGGGGTGGGGGGCGATGTCACCGCGTTCAACCCGGTGACGGAGGGGAATGTCGTCACGAACAGTTTCATGCCACTGCTGTTCGATGCCCTCGTCTTTCCCGATCCGGACACCTTGCAGCCGACACCGAACCTCGCCACCCGGTGGGATGTCTCTCCGGACGGCAAGACGTACACATTCGCCCTCAAGCAGGGCGTCCGGTGGCATGATGGGCAGCCCTTCACCGCCGATGACGTGAAATTCAGCTACGATCTCTACATGAACCCCGAAAGCGGCTCGACCCGTGCGGCGGGCCTGAGCCAGAACATCGCATCCGTGACTGCGCGCGACCCCCAGACCGTCGTCTTCGCCCTCAAGGATGTCGTCGCCTCCTTCCTGACGATCGATGTTGCCTATGGCATCATCCCGAAACACATCCTCGGCTCCATCGCCCCGAAGGACTTCAAGGCGAGTGCGTTTAGCACCGGCAAGCCGATCGGCACCGGGCCGTTCAAATTCAAGGAACAGCGGATCGGTGATCGCGTCGAGCTGACCGGTAACCTGGACTACCATCGGGGCGCGACCGCGCTGGACGGGTACATCTACAAGGTTGTCAAGGACAGCAACGTGACGCTCCAGCAATTGAAGACGGGCGAACTCGACTACGCGAGCATCTCCCAGGAACTCGCCGACGACGCGAAGAAGCAGGCGAACCTCAACGTCGTGGATTACGACACCTTCACGATGCTGATTTTCGGCTACAACGTCGATCCGGCGAAGGGGCCGCCGATCTTCCAGGATGTCAAGGTGCGGCAGGCATTCTGCTACGCTGCGGACCGCGAGCTGATCGCGAAGAAGGTCTACAACGGCTACGCGATGGTCGCGGTGGGGACGGAAGCGCCGGTTACATGGGCGTACCAGCCCGACAAGATCACGATGAAATACCCCTACGACCCGAAGAAGGCCGTGTCCCTCCTGGACGAGGCGGGTTGGGCGAAGGGGGCGGACGGAATCCGGGCGAAAGACGGGAAACGGCTCTCGTTCACGCTGTACACCGTCAGCGGCAGCACCGCCACGGCGAGCCACGCGCAGGTGGTGCAGGAGGCGTTGAAGAACATCGGCGTGGAGATGAAGTTGCAGTTCGAGGAGGGCGCACTCGTCGTCAGCCGTGCGCAGAAGACGTTCGACTACGACATGTTCTTCTTCGGCCTGACGACGACCCCGGAGCCGGACCAGACCCGCTACTGGGCCTCGAATCAGCACGGGCCGGGCGCGAACTACTACGGCTATAACAACCCCAAAGCGGATGACTTGCTGATGCAAGGCGTACGAACGCTCGACCTGGAGAAGCGCAAGGCAATCTACGCGGACGTGCAGAACCTGATTGTCGCGGATATGCCCGGTTTCGTCTCGCACTTTCTCAAGGGCGTGGGCGCGATTAACAAGCGGGTGAGAAACCTCGTGCCGAACGCGGTGAACACGAACTTCAATGCGCACCAGTGGTACGTCACCGACGGGAAATGAGCGGCAATCTCATCCATCAGGTGTTATGCAGTCATGCGCGAAATTCGGTGGTGGCGGGCTTTCCAGGCCACCACCGGGATCGCGCCCCCTGACAGCGTACGCCCTACGAATGCGCGACAGAAAATTGACGATATGCATGTCGGCTGATACCGTTCATCATTGTGAATATGCACAGGTCGGCAACTGAGTGAGGTCGCGCGCACGATGGAAAACGTGCATCCGGGAGTGGTGCACCGCCTTTTGTGGGCGAATGCCAGAGAACTGTTGCTGAACGAAGGGTTCGATAGGCGCAATGAGGAGGAATGTCACCGTGGATGAGACAGCGAAACGTCTGGGCCGTCGTCATTTCCTGAGTGGGGTCGCGATTACCGCAAGCGCCGCGATCCTCGCCGCCTGCGGCGGGAGCAGCAGCGCCACCGATGCACCGAAGACCGGGGCCACAGCGAGTGGCGCGACGACCGCCCCGGCCGCCGCGACGGGCGCCGCGCCGGCCGCGAGCACAACCACGGCGGGTTCCGCCGCCGCGAAACCCGCTGGCACGACCGCGTCCGGTTCCGCCGCCGCTGGCTCTCCCGCCACCGGGGCCGCAACGACCGGCAAGGTGAAGTCGCAGATCGACGCGGCGGGGATCAAGAAAGGCGGCACGCTCATCGAGGGTGGCGCGTCCGATGTCCGCACCTTCAATCCGGTCCTGCAAGGGGACACGACCTCCGGCCTCATCAATGGCCTGGTCTATGACCGGCTCGTGGATATCGATCCGGATACCCTGCAACCGGTCCCAAACCTTGCCATGAAGTGGGAAATCTCGCCGGACAACAAGGTCTACACCTTCACGCTCAAGCAGGGCATCAAGTGGCACGATGGCCAGCCCTTCACCGCCGACGATGTGAAGTTCTCGTATGACTCCTACATGAACCCGGACACCGGCTCGCAGCGCGCCGGGACGCTCAATCAGGATATCGCCTCCGTCGTGGTCAAAGACCCGCAGACGGTCGCCTTCACGCTCAAGGACGTGGTCGCGTCCTTCCTCGTCATCGACGCGAACTTCAGCCTCGTCGCGAAGCACATCTTCGGCAGCGTCGCGCCCAAGGACTTCCGCACAAACGAGTTCAGCACGACGAAGCCCGTCGGCACCGGCCCGTTCAAGATGAAGGAGTACAAGCAGGGCGACCACGTCACGCTCTCCGGCAACCCGGATTATCACAAGGGGCCGACCGCGCTCGACAACTTCATCTACCGGGTGGCGAAGGATTCCACCACCCTCTATCAGCAGATGAAGACGGGCGAAGTGGACTATGGGACGCTCTCGCCCGAACTCTACGACGACGCGAAGAAGCAGGCAAACCTCAATGTCGTGGACTACGACACCTTCTCCTTCACGTATTTCGGCTACAACCTCGACCCGGCGAAGACGACGCTCTTCCAGGATGTCAAGGTGCGGCAGGCGCTCTTCTACGCGGTCGACCGTGCGGCCATCGTCAAGAAACTCTTCAATGGCCTCGGTGTCGTCGCCGTCGGGACGGAGCCGGTCCTCTCGTGGGCGTACCAGCCGGACAAGATCACGATGAAATACGAGTACGATGCCAAGAAAGCGGCGCAGATGCTCGACGACGCGGGCTGGAAGGCGGGGCCGGACGGCATCCGCGCGAAAGACGGCAAGCGCATGTCCTTCTCGATGTGGACGAACAGCGGCAACAAGACGCGCGAGAACTACCTGCTCGTATTGCAGGAATCCTGGAAGGCGATCGGCGTCGAGATGAAGCCGCAGTTCGAGGAGTTCAGCGTCTACCTCGACCGGATCAACAAGAACTTCGATTTCGAGATGTTCCTCGTCGGCTTCTCGTGGGGCGTGGATCCGGATCAGACGACGATGTGGGACTCGAAGCAGCACGGGTCCGGCTTCAACAGCTACAACTACAAGAGCGACAAGGTCGACTCCCTCCTCCAGCAAGGGCTGCGCACGCTCGATCAGGAGAAGCGCAGAGCGATCTACGTCGATATGCAGAACCAGGTCCTGGCGGACGCGCCCGCGCTCGTCTCCGACTTCCCGAAGGGAATCATTGGCGTCAACAAGCGCGTCAAGAACCGCATCCCGAACGGCGTCGCCGGTTCCGACCGCAACAACGCGCACCAGTGGTACGTGACGGACGGGAAGTAGGGGAACCTCACCCCCCGGCCCCCTCTCCATTGCGATGGAGAGGGGGAGGGGAGGGGGATTGATATGTTGGATAGCGATCGAATCGCCGTTTCGCCGGATGTGAGACGGCAAATGATGAGAATCGCGCGGGAGTTTCGCGTGTTGCCGACGCCAACTGAGGCGCGGCTCTGGGCTGCTCTGCGGGATCGACAACTGAACGGCGCGAAGTTTCGTCGGCAACAGCAGATCGGCCCGTTTATCGTCGATTTCTTCTGCGCGGAGCATCGTGTGATCGTTGAAGTGGATGGGTGCATTCACGACACGCAACACGAGCGCGATGAAGAGCGACAGCGGATGCTCGAAGCCTGTGGCTACGATGTTGCCCGTGTCTCCGCTGATGCGGTGGAAACTGATCTATCGAGCACGCTACGAACCATCGCTGGGTATCTTGCCCAGTCTCGCTCCCCCTCTCCTTTGCCCTGAGGCAAAGGAGAGGGGGCCGGGGGGTGAGGTTTCTCCATGGGTAGATACGTCATTCGCAGGCTCATTCAACTGCCGTGGCTGATTATTGGGATCACGCTCGTCGTCTTCGCGCTCGTGCACCTGACGCCCGGCAGCCCGGTGGACGAGTACCGGCTTGACCCGAACATCAAGCCGGCCGACCTCGAAAGCCTGAAGAAGACGCTCGGCATCGATAAGCCGCTGCCGGAGCAGTACATCACCTGGGTCAGCCAACTCGCGCACGGCAATATGGGCATCTCGCTGAAGACGTATCGCCCCGTGCGCCAGACGCTGCAGGAGCGGGTGGGGAACACGCTGGTGCTCACCGTGACCGCGCTCATCCTCTCGCTCCTGGTCGCGGTCCCGGTGGGCGTGCTCTCGGCGATCAGGCGCAACACGCTCTTCGATTACATTGCCACGGTCTTCTCAACGCTCGGGCAGGCAATCCCCTCATTCTGGCTCGGGCTGCTGCTCATCCTGCTGTTCGCGGTGCAGTTCCAGTCGTGGGGGCTGCCGTGGCTGCCGTCGGGGGGGACGCAGACGCTGCCGCACGGCGGGGACACACTCGACCGCGCCAAGCACCTGATTCTGCCCGCGCTCACGCTCAGCCTCACGCAGGTCGCGCGCTGGATTCGCTACATCCGGGGGCAGATGCTGGAAGTGCTGAATCAGGACTATGTGCGGACGGCGCGGGCAAAAGGGGTGGACGAGCGGACCGTCCTGATGCGCCACGCCTTCCGCAATGCCTCCCTGCCGCTGATCACGCTGGTGGGGCTGGATATTCCCGTCCTCTTCGCCGGTGCGACGATCACGGAGACGATTTTTTCGTGGCCCGGCGTCGGCAGTTTCGTCGTCGAGTCGGCGCGGAACCGCGATTACACCGTCGTGATGGGGCTGACGCTCTTCTTCGCGGTGGTCACGGTCTTCTCGACCCTGCTGGCGGACATCTTCTACGGCGTCGCGGATCCGCGCGTCCAGTACGAATAAAGCGAGGAACGACGAATGGCAGCGGAGATTCCCTCCGAGCGTGTGGCGACCGCCGTTCTCATCGGGCAGGAAGGGCGGGCGCAGGTGCGGCAGCCGCGCAGCAACGCGGCGCGGGCGTGGCGTCGCTTCCGCGGCAACAGGATGGCGCTCGCGGCGCTGGTCGTCATTACGCTGCTCGTCCTGATGGCCTTCTGCGCCCCCCTGATCGCGCGCTACGTCACGCATTACAGCCCCGCGAAGCAGAGCCTGCTGGATAACTTCGATCCGGCGAGCCGCGCGCACTGGTTCGGGACGGATGAACTGGGCCGGGATGTCATGACGCGCATCGTCTATGGCGCGCAGGTCTCGCTCGGTGTCGCCTTCCTCGCGGTGGTGGTGGCGGTCTTCGTTGGCACGCTCGTCGGCGCGCTCGCCGCGTACTACGGCGGCTGGGTGGATACCGTGCTGATGCGCTTCGTTGACCTCCTGCTCTCGATCCCGGCGCTGATCCTGCTCATCCTGATCGGCGCGCTCTTCCGGGTCGGGCCGCTCCTGCTCGCGGTCATCATCGCGCTGCTCGGCTGGTTCGGGCTGTCCCGGCTCGTCCGCTCGGAGATCCTCTCGATTCGGCGGCGCGAGTACGTCGAGGCGGCGCGCGTCATCGGCGCGCCGGACCGCGTCATCATCACGCGGCATATCCTGCCGAACGTGACGCACCTCATCATCATCTTCGCGACGAATGCGGTGCCCGGCTTCATTCTCACGGAGGCGGCCCTGAGTTTCCTCGGCCTCGGCATTCAGCCGCCAACATCCTCGTGGGGCAACATGCTCACGAACGCGCAGCAATACCTCACGAAGTCGAAGGGTCTCGTCTTCATCCCCGGTTTCTTCATCGCGCTCACAGTCCTGGCGTTAATCATCGTCGGCAACGCCCTGCGTGACGCGCTCGACCCGCGATTGAGCAAGTAGGGGAACCTCACCCCCGGCCCCTCTCCGTCACGCGGAGAGGGGTTCCTTAATCGAAGTGCCGTAGTGTTCCCCACATGCCTTGATCTATCGAAGGTCTCTCCCCTCTCCACGCGATGGAGAGGGGCCGGGGGTGAGGGTCTTTCATCCCGCGTGCCTGAACCCCGCAGCGCGCATCGTCAGCGGTTCGCCGTCGCGCAAGGCATGGGCGGCGATGATCTCCGCAACGATAAGGACGGAGTCTCCCGCGTCCGTCATGCCCGTCACACGGCATTCGAGCGCGCCGAGGACACCTCCGATGATCGGGCAGCCCGTCGCGCCACCCGGTTCCCACACGACACCGGCGAACTTGTCCGGCACCTTCGCGCTGTGCCGCCCGAGCAGCCCTGCGAGTTCCCGCTGATCCGCCGCGAAGATGCAGAGCGCGAAGACGCCCGTCGCCGTCACGAGCGCGCGGGTGCGGCTCTCCCGCTCCATGCTCACCGCGATCAGCGGCGGCGCGAACGAGACCTGCGTCGCCCAGTTAACCGTCATCGCGGCCACCGCGTCGCCGTCCCACACGGTGACGGCGTACAACCCGTACGAGAAGAGTCGGAGCGTCCGCTTCTTCGCCGCTTCGTCCATTGGCTGGACCTCCTCCGTGACCTGCATGTTCTATCTGTTTATGACACGACCCACTAGATTATACTTGCGCGCTTATCAAATGGAGTCCTTGCGATTCCCGGCTGAATACAGCGTAATACAAGGTGTAGCAAACCGATACGGTAGTACCCCACTAAACCGTGGTCAGGCAGCATGGGCCACCTCCCGCAGCCAGTTGGGTGGTCGTCCTCGTCGTTTGACGGTGGGTACCGGCACCGGGACGGTCAGCAGTTCGTGCATCGTCCAG
>JAABUS010004041.1_pt1 | contig 22192 bp, 26 predicted proteins | sample 5560161 | NCBI WGS metagenome assembly JAABUS01 (sample SAMN10711885, study PRJNA513376) | rock metagenome | isolation source: Antarctica rocks | place: Antarctica: Victoria Land, Trio Nunatak nord | collected 2016-01-04
CAAATATTTGATTGACCAGGTAAAGCAATCACCGGAAGACCGCCTGAATGCTTTAAAAGAGTATCTGCCAACAGCAAAAATGGAAGACTGGGAACTGGAAACAGCCGGCCAACGGGTGCAAGTGATTAAAAACGACCCGGTAAAAGGAGGTGTATTGGAGTTCGGAACAGAAGTGGTAAGCGCTGCCGACGGCAGTATTGCCGCTTTGCTGGGTGCATCGCCGGGCGCTTCTACCGCAGTTTCTATTATGGTTGATTTGTTGAACCGTTGTTATAAAAACAAGGTCAACACGCCGGAATGGCAAAGCAAAATGAAAGAAATGATCCCTTCTTATGGGAAAGCTTTAGGCAAAGATGCGGAACTTGCCGGAAAGCTGCGGGAAGAAACGAGTAAAGTTTTGGGTTTAACTTTGCCGGAAACGGTTTAGGTTGATGCAAAGATTTATAGGGTAAAAGAAGTATGTTGGGTTTTTGTTGAACCTTGTTGTGCTTATTTTTTGGAATAGAAGTTACACTTGATTAAGTAATGCAATAAAGTTTCCCGTTTTTTTACCGTTACAACAATTACAATTAGCTTAAAAGAATTTATACTATTGTACTTATTTGTAGGATGTTTAACAATTTTTATTTTTTGCTATGCCCGGTCACGATACCAATGCTGAAAATAAGTTGCTTCTTACTGTTTTACAGGAAGAAAACAAGAAGTTAAAAGAGGAAAACCTATCTTTAAAAGCCGCCCAGATACCTTTAACCATCAACAGTGATGAACAGGGAATACCGGAAAAGAAGCCTCTGGAAAGCCAGGGACGTTACCTCAGTGTTTTTGAACATTCCCTTTTAGGAAATAAAATTATAGCATCGGATCTGAAAATATTACAGGTGAACCAGTCCATGGTGGAGTTGCTGGGCTTTGATACAAAAGAAGATCTAATTGGAAAGCAAATCCTCGAATTCACCCATCCCGATTTTAAAGAGGACTGGCAGTTGCTACAGAAAAAGTTATGGAGCCATAAATTGCCTTCATTTAGTGTGGAGACCTGTCTGCTTCGAAAAGATGGTTCAACTATCTGGGTCAATGTTACTTCCATCCTTTTTATGGAGGAGGGGCAACCTCTTGGATATACCCTTATTGAAAATATCCAGGCGCGCAAAGAAGCATTGGATCTGTTGGAAGTAAGCGAAAAAAGGTTCCTATCGATAACGGACATTATGCCCCAACAGGTGTGGACTGCTACCCTTAACGGTAGGTTTAATTACGTTAACCGGAAGGTCTGCGAATATTTTGGGTGTGATGCCAAAGAAATTATTGGCCATGGTTGGTTACGCTTTATCCACTTGGACGATGTGTCAAAATGCCTGAAAGCTTGGCAGCAAGCTTTACTTACCGGGCAGGAATATATGATGGAACTTCGCTTTAGGGGGAAAGATGGGCTGTATAAGTGGCACTTGAGCAGAGCCATTCCCATTTTTGATAAAGGTACTATCACTTTATGGTTGGGCACGAACACAGATATAGACATCCAGAAAAACAACGAACATAAAAAAGATGAGTTCTTAAATATCGCCAGCCATGAATTGAAAACACCTTTGACCAGTATCAAGGCCTATAACCAGATCATAAAAAGAAGCGATGATCCGGATAAGATCAAGGCCCTCGTTCAAAAATCATCAAACCATATTAAACAGCTGGAAAAGTTAATAGCTGACCTGCTGGATGTAACGATGATCAATTCAGGTAAACTGGGCTATAACATAGAGGAATTTAATTTTGATGAAATCCTTAGGGAAAGTATAGAAAGCGTTCAGCATATTTCCCTTCGGCACCAGATCATTTTAGAAAGTTCTGAGCAAGTGCTGTTTAAGGGGGATAAGTTTCGCATGGAGCAGGTATTAAATAATTTTTTAACCAATGCCGTAAAATATTCACCTGATGCAGACCGGGTAATTGTTAACCAAAAGGTTTTATCCGGCAGCATTATAGTTTCTGTACAGGACTTTGGGATTGGCATTGCCGCTAAAGACCTTGAACATTTATTTGAACGGTATTACCGTGTGGACAAAACAGCCATGAACTTTAATGGTTTAGGCTTGGGCCTATTCATTTCTTCTGAAATTTTAAGAAGGCATAACGGTGATTTTTGGATAGAAAGTGAGCCTGGGAAAGGATCAACTTTTTACTTTATCTTGCCTTTAATCGGCCAGCAAATCTAACTTAAATTTCTAACCGGAAATTTGTAACTCTGATTGCTAAACTTTTTACTCCCTTCCTATAAAAACTAATTGTATTGAACCTGATGCTTCTTTTACAGGTAAAAAATTAATTGTTTAGAATACAAGTTAGGCCATCGCAAATATTAATTATAAATCTTCAACTTAAAAGAAAGTATGTAGATTGGGTTACAGAACCTAAGCAAAAATATTATACTTGCAGATATTAACTAACGGAAGAAACCGGCAAAGTTTTGGGTTTAACTTTGCCGCAAGCGGTTTAGGTTGATGCCAAATTTTATAGGGTAAAAGAAGCATGTTTTTTTTAAACATCTTATGCTTCTTTTTAATGATAGTTAACAAATAAAATTTTACCATCAATCAAATCTAATATTTCTGCATCTGCCTTTTCATCAAACTTTCTGGCAAATAAATCATCAGAAGATAAAATATCATTCAAGTTGGTTTTACCAAGTATATTGGGATGGGTACTGCCGGGCTTCTCCCAAATCATAAACTGTTTGTTGTTGTTTTCTATGCTTTTCGTTAATTTTTCATCTGTACTGTTGGCAATTATCATTTGAACATATAATTCATCAGGTACAAAAGTATATTTATGAAAAGACCGGTATCTTGGATGGTCCTGGTCATAATTTAAGATGTAATTAAGTGCATACATATCAACACTCCACCATTGTGAGCCCGTGTAAGGTTTCATTTTATTTGGGATTTTTCGCTTTAAAAAAGGAATATAAGTTGACTGCAGATTTAAAAACTTAGAACAAAATAATTCATACCATTTAAGCCCAATATAGAATTTATCAACCCGATACCACCCGCCCCTATCACTCCCTGGCCATTTTTTGTAATTTGGAATCGGAGAATATTCCATAAATACGGAATAAAGAGAGTTCTTAAAGAAATTATTTATGTATTCGTTACTCTTTATTGGATAATCCTGACCACTTAACAAAAGAATCCTATCAAATTTTTTTTGAGAATTTTTCACTGCTTCCAATCCATTTAGAGAAGCTTGTACAGAGCCAAAGCCTCCCCATTTTGAATCAACACGTTCAAAAAAGTGAACAATATTATCAAATTCTTTTGCAAGTTTAAATTGGAATAGTTCTGCTGTCTTATCTATATGTATAAAAAATTCAGAAGTTCCATCGTTTAGCCTGTCTATGAGACGATGAAGTTGTCCGGGATTTTTATGTGCCATAATGATGTAGGCTTTTTCCATTTTATAATTTGATTTAAATTTCGATAACCTCGTGTTTAACTATAACTTGCAGGTACGAATATACTTTTGAAATGGTTGATTTCCTAATTTGAAATGAGGCTTGTACTTGAAGTATTACCGGAATAATTTCAGCTTTGGATTTGTATCCAAAAATTTAAAAAGCAAAATATTACTAAAAACTTCCACGTCCCTCTTTTCCCTTCATACTATTTAAATTCAGGATGGCAAACCAAAATGAAAGAAATGATTCCCTCATACAATAAAGTTTTAGGAAAAGAAGCCGAATTGGCCGGAAATATCCGGGAAGAAGATAGTAAAGTTTTGGGGCTGACAATCTCAAAAACCGTTTAGGTTGACGCAAAGTTTTATAGGGTAAAAGAAGTATGGTGTGTTTCTAAACCTATTGACATTTTTATATGCAAAAGGATATATTTTTACTTAGAGCTTGTTTAAAATTCATTTTTAATATTTTTCAATGTTGATTGTTAGCTGTTAAGTATAAGTATTTATAGTAAGCAACAACCATTGGGATGCATTAATTAAACCATTATGCTTCTTTTATACCCTCTAAAAAATACATTTCTACATCGTCCAAACCTTTTGCGTTAATTTTGTCGCGTGATGTGCAGTCGTAATCATTTTGATCACTAAACTTTTTCATCTTCTACTATAAAAACAGGTTGCATTAAACCTAATGCTTCTTTTACAGGTAAAATCTATTTATGTGGAATACAAGTTAAGCCATCGCAAACATCAAATGATATTTAGGCAGCTTAAAAGGTAGCCAATAATAACAATCACAAATCCTAACTAACCAATGCCTAAAAGCCCTTCATTAGATTCGGGTTTCACTTTAATGGCAACCATTTTACAATTAGTCCTGTAAACTCTGTTTTTAAAATCGTTCAGGTTACCTTACAAAATTTAACTACGATTTAACAAAAAATATTGTAACGTTCTGGTATTTTAGTGATTCTTATAAGCTATACAAATCTTCTTTTTTCATGAGGTGTTTTTACTTACTACTGTCTGTATTTTTAACACATGCTGCGTTTTCACAAGTGCCGGTTAAAAAACTGATGGCAATAAAAACCGGGAAACCACCAAAAATAGATGGTTCGCTTGATGACGAGGTATGGAAAAACGCACCAATAGCAACCGATTTTGTGGAATTAAACCCCACGGCAGGACGGCACGAAAAAAAGGAAGAACGCACGGAGGTAAAAATTTTATACGACGACAATGCTGTTTATATAGGTGCCAGGATGTATGAAACATCACCGGACAAGGTTGCCCGCGAACTGACTACCCGCGACAATATTGCCAATGATGATTTTATTGGGATTATCCTTGATACTTATCTTGACGGATTAAACGGTTCGGGCTTTTATGTAACTGCTGCAGGTGTACAATTTGACGCCAAATATGGTCCGCCAGATAACAACGGCAATGTGGAGGACCTAAGCTGGAACGCCGTATGGGAAAGCAACGTTAGAATTGACAAACATGGTTGGACTGCCGAGCTTAAAATACCGTATTCGGCCTTGCGTTTTTCAAAAAAAGACATACAAACCTGGGGGATGAACTTACTTAGAAAACGCCAGTTTGAGCAAAAGCAATTGTTCTGGAATGAACTTGATCCTAAAAAAACCGGACTGATTAACCAGGAAGGGCAATTAACGGGTATCGAAAAAATAAACCCTCCTGTCCGCCTGGCGTTTTACCCTTACTTTTCAACTTATGTAAACCACTACCCCTACAATACGCCCGAATTAAAAAATACTGCACTTCAAGTTAACGGTGGGATGGATGTAAAATATGGTATCAACCAAAGCTTCACATTAGACCTAACACTTATACCTGATTTTGGACAAGTGCAATCCGATAACAAAATACTGAACCTGACCCCTTTTGAAGTCAAGTATAATGAGAACCGTCAGTTTTTTACAGAAGGGACTGAATTATTTAGAAAAGGGAATTTGTTTTATTCGCGGCGTATTGGTGGACAGCCAATAAATTATAGTATAGCTTACAACAATTTAAAACCAAGTGAGCATGTGATTATTAACCCTACAGAAACAAAACTGATCAACGCCACCAAACTTTCAGGCAGAATGGCAAACGGACTGGGTATAGGGTTTCTTAATGCAGTAACCAGCGCAGCTTATGCCACTATTGAAGACAGCATCAGTGGTGTTAAACGAAGTGTAACAACTGCTTCCTTGACTAATTATAATATCCTTGTGCTTGATCAAAACCTTAAGAACAATTCGGCAGTCACATTTATCAACACCAATGTAAACCGTTTTGGCAAAGACTATTCGGCCAATGTTGGTGGTTTTGTGTTAAACCTCAACAATAAAAAGAACTCCTACAACCTTAGTGGCTTTGCAATGATGAGTAATTTGTTTTATAAAGATCAAAAAACGGTTACAGGATATAATTATGAAGTAAGCGGAGGTAAAACATTAGGCAATTTTACCTGGAATGTATCCGAAGACCGTATAGATGCCAAATATGAACAGAATGATTTAGGCATATTGAACAACAATAATTTTTTAGATCATAATATAAACTTGCAATACGCCAATTATAAACCTAAAAAATATTTTACACAATGGGGTGTTTGGTCTAATACCTATTATTCGCGCAGGATTGAGCCTTCGGCGTATCAATATTTCAATGAAAATTTTGGTGCATACTTTAGTCTTAAAAACTTTTGGAACATCAATATAAATGCACATCACCGGCAGCAGGGTAATGATTTTTACGAGCCAAGGGTTAATGGGCTTGTTTATAAATCACCGCAAAACGAAGTGCTAAATTTCAACTTAAACACCAACAGATCAAAAAAATTATCCGGCGGCTTCTTTTATTCCAACAAATGGCTTCACAGCTTTCATGGTCACGGAACAGATATTGAGCTTTTTTATAACTTGCGTTTAAGTAATAAATTCTCATTTGGCCAGGACATTACCTACAGTCCAAGAACAAATTACACAGGCTACTCTACAAAGGATACAATAGCTGGAAATCCAATTTTTGCTTTACGTGACGTACGTACTGTTGAGAACATTTTCAACTTAAAATACACTTTTAATAATGTTATGGGCTTAAATTTACGCTTACGGCATTATTGGTCAAAACTTAACAATAAACAGTTTTTTGACCTTGCAGAGAATGGCGGTCTTTTAACACTTACATCAAATGACTTTAACCACAATGTTGATCAGAATTACAATGTATGGAACATTGACATGGTGTACGTATGGCAGTTTTCGCCGGGCAGCCAAATCAGTTTAGCCTGGAAAAGTTCATCCTACAATAACAGCAATATAGCGAGAGAAGGGTACTTTCAAAACCTCCGCGACACTTACATAGAACCGCAAAACAACAACTTTTCTTTAAAGATCCTTTATTATATAGATTATCAAAATCTTAGGAAAAAGCGGGTTTAGTTTTTTTAGGGGCTGTTTATAAATTGATACAAGATACTTCGATATGCTCAGGATTAATAACAATGTTTCTTTTACCCTATAAAAATTGGTGTTTGTATCAATTTTATAAACCAAAAACCCAACGCCTGACATTTTTTAGGTGATAAAAAAAGCATAGAAAATGTTTAAAATAAATTTTGAACAGGCACATAAAAAAAATAAGTATGGTCCCTTGTCAGAAAATACCGACAAGGATTTATTGTTTATGTACTGTTTCAGATAGTTTAAAGCTAATTGCCTGTTCCGGATTGATCAGGCAATAACATTGAAAAGTATTAAAATGGCTGTTAAAAACAATATGGCCATTCCTGCTAAAAAGAAATAATCAGCAACACTTTCAAGGCGGCCATTTGGCTTTATATTGCCTCGGATAGATAAAAAAGACAATATGCAGCTTAGCATAAAAAATACCAAGGCTATGGTCACAGTTTCATCAATATAGGTCCTTTCAGATAGTTTAAGGAATTTTATGGAGGTTAGTATTACAAAACAAAAACCCAATAAATTGGAAGAGGCGTTGAGTATATGAATTGATGTATTGTTTTTCATCATGGGTTTTTGATTTATTTTATGGGTTACCAATAGTTTGAATCTGTAATCCAGTCCTTTGAACTTGGAATCTGTAATCCTGATTGCTAGACTTTTTCACTCCCTTCCTATAAGACTAATTGAATTACACCTGATGCTTCTTTTACAGGTAAAAAACTATTTGTTTAAGATACAAGATAAGGCGTTGCAAATCTCAAATGATAGATTTTCAGCTTAAAATGTTACTTGTGAATTGGATCATATATCCTAATCTCAAAAGATCAGGATTGCAAATCCTGATCAACAATAAACTGTGTTTAAGTTAAAACTTCAAACTTTACTTTTTAATCTTAAAAAGCTCGATTCATAAAAGTAATAAGAGATACTTGAGATCAGAAAAATGCTGATCAACTTTAAAATAATTATAACTTCTAATGGATAACCATTCCAACTTGACAACCAGGGCTGCCATGGAAGGCCGCCTATAAAAAGTTCCTGCCAGATATATAAGCTATAGGATAAAAGCCCTGTCTTAACTATTAAAGCATTATTTAAAATTGCTGATAAAAAACTGTTTGTGTTGATGCTTAGCAGTATCACATATGCAATAAGAATTGCAGACAAATATTCAGAAAAGTACTTGCTGTAGAAACAGAAGACTCTGGTATGAATGACAATTGCAACCAAAAGTAAAATAAAACTTAAAAAATAATTTCTATTGATCCTGTCTGCTTTAATTATTCCTTTAAATGTAAAGATAGAAAACAGGGAACCAATTAAAATGAGGACCGGCCCTTTCCAAAAAGAATACATGGAAATTTTTGTAATTAAACGAATGGTAAGATTACTATATAAAATCCCAGGTTGATAAAGTCCTAAAACTGATACAATAGGTATAAAAACAATTATAAAAAGGGCAACAACGGTATATTTATTGATATTATATACCAATAAAAATGGAAAAGTAAGATAAAACTGGGCTTCAACAGCTAAAGACCAGAGATGGGCAGTAAAAAAACTGTTTCCAATGGGTAGGTTTTTTAGGAACAGAAAAGAAGCAACAAAATCTAATGATCCTATTTTCAAGTGATAACAAAAATTTAAAATGATCAACACAAACAAGAATAAATACGCAACAGGTATAATTCTTAATATTCGTTTGATGTAAAAATACGTTAAGGAGATATTACCGTTTTTTATCTTTTCCTTAAGTAATACCGTCGTTATCAAAAAGCCGCTGAGCAAAAAAAAACATGGACACCGATACTGCTGTCAATAAACAAGTGATAAGGTTTGAGAAAATGATTGATGCCAAAGTGGGAAAGAAGCACGATTAGGATGGACACTCCTCTTAAACCATCTAAAGGGCGGTAGTAAGAGCCTTGAAAAATTTCGGGCACAATTGTGATTTCTTCAAACAGCTTAATCCTAACTCCTTTTAAGTATTTTACCATAAATTTTGCCATTTCTATACATCATACGGAAATGTAAACTAAATAAGCATAGCAATATAACTAAGTCCTTACTTCGCTCTTCCTTTCAAACTATCCAAGTTCCAAATCTTTTCCGCCTTACGTCCAATCAACCAGAAAGACAATCCAAGAATGGCAAAGAAAAGTGTTTTGTTGATGTTGTCCCAAAGATATTCGGTGTAGCGGGTATAAACATTGATCAATAGAAATGTAATGCCGAATTCTCGTGCAACTTCATCTTTCTTCTTTAATCCGTACAAAACAAAAGTGATGGAAACGGCAATGGCGATCAAGGCCCAATAAAATAAAGTGATTTGTTTGACACGCAGCCAATCATCCAAGGTGCCAAAATTACCAAAGATGGAAAGCAGCCAAAGCGAGCAAAAAAGATAAGCCATGCCAACAATGTAAGTGAATTCGCGAAAGTATTCGAGCCAGCGTTTCTTCCTCAGCACAAAACAAAAAGCAACTAATATTCCACCGAAAAAAACAAAGCGCAGCGGATAGTTCATGCCCAGAAAATAGTGCCGCCAATCCGTTTGATAACCGGTTTCCGTGCCAAACCAACTGCCCAGTGAGATCAGCGCAAACAGCCAGATCAAATGCGAATGGAGCTTGTAAGCAATAAAGCCATACACAAAAACAGACAGTAAAAACAGTAGGGAATAATGGCCGGAACCGTTATCGAAAGTTTTGCCCAAATAAGCAATGCAATTGGCGGTGAACAAAATCCCCAGGAAAATCACGGCTTCGTTGCTAAATACCTTCTGAGGAGATGTTTTCTTGAGTTTTCGTCCTCTAATAAACAAAAAAGCAGCCAAAATCCCCGAAAATAAACTGATCAAAATATCCGGCGTGTTGTACAATTGCTTCAGCCAGCGGATCACTTTGTCATCAATGATCAGCGAAGCAATGGCAATCAGCCCGCAAAATAAAGCTACCCAAAAAGAGTATTGTGCAAGCCGTTTCCAGTCGAAACCTTTTACATCGTAGCTGTTGCGCAGGTTTTGGGCTGTTGCTTCGTCAATTAAACCTTGTGTTTGCCAACGGCCGATGGTTTCGTCCAGAAATCCACTTTCTTGCTTGTCGAGGTCTAATTTTTCCAAAATCGAAATTTAAACCGGAAGATAAAGTTTTTTCAGGAAAAGTAGGAGAGAACGCTTTCTTTATCGCGGCCTAATTGTTGGGTCAACTCTTCCAGTCCGGGAAATTTGATGTCGTGCCGGATGAAAGCATGAAAGCTCATTTGCAAAGTTTGGTTATAAATATCACCATCAAAATCAAAAATGTTGACTTCGATATTCCGCGTCATGCCGTTGATTGTGGGACGGTGGCCGATGTAAGCCATGCCGAAGAGTTTTTTAGAAGCCTCACCCCAACCCTCTCCAGGGGAGAGGGAGTTAGCTGCACTTAAATCTTTTTCAGTTTCACCTTTTGCCTTTCGCCTTTCGCCTTTCAACCTTTCTCCTTCACCAAAACCGACAACCGACACAGCGTAAATTCCATCGGCAGGAATTAGTTTATAACTTTCTTCGATAAATAAATTAGCGGTTGGATAACCTAAAGTACGGCCGATCTGGTCGCCGCGTATCACTTTTCCGGTGATAAAAAAAGCATAGCCCAGAAATTGGTTGGCCAAAGTGATTTCGCCTTGCAACAACGCTTTTCGGATGCGGCTGGAACTTACCGCAACTTCGTTCACGTCCTGTTCGAGGATTTCTTCTACTTCATAACCATAAACTGGTGCAAATTGCTGCAGTTCTGCCAATCCGCCGCTTCGGTCTTTCCCGAAACGATGGTCATAACCGATCACGATTTTTTTGGTGCCAATGCGTTCCACCAGCATTTCCCAGATGTATTCCTTGGCAGAAAGATTAGAAAAATCGCGCGAAAAAGGGGTGATAATGAGATGGTCGATCCCGAGAGCAGCTAATAATTGTGCTTTTTCCGTAATCGTATTGAGCAGTTTCAGGTTTTGGTCTTCCGGGTGCAGGATCATCCTCGGATGCGGGAAAAAGGTTAAGATCACGGTTTCGCCATCACATTCCCGGGCTATTTCCTGAAGCCGTGAAATGATTTTGCGGTGTCCCAAATGAACGCCATCAAAAGTACCGATGGTAACTACTGCATTTTGGAGCGGCTGAAACTCCCGGATGTCATAATATATCTGCATGCTGTTTTTAGCACTGATTTTTAGGTGATAAAAGAAGTATTAACCAGCGGGAACGGTTTCCGTTTTTAAAGATCGGATATGCCTGACCAATTCCATCACTTCGTACGCATCTTCCAGTTTAAAGTTGCCGCTACGGGTTCGGGTTAATTTGGAAAGATAAGCGCCGTTATTAAGTGTTGCACCAAAATCATGCACCAAAGAGCGAATGTAGGTACCTTTGCTGCAAACCACGCGAAAATCAATTTCCGACAGTTCTATCCTGGTTATTTCAAATTCATTAATAGTTACTTCCCGGCTTCTGCGTTCCACTTCTTCGCCGCGGCGCGCTTTTTCATACAAACGTTCGCCGTTTATTTTAATGGCAGAATATGCAGGCGGAAACTGATTGATCTCACCCAAAAAAGCTTTGCAATTGGCCAAGATTTTTTCTTCGGAGATTCCGTCTAAATCAAAATTCTGGTCAACATCAGTTTCCAGGTCGTAAGAAGGCGTAGTGGCACCGAGGACCATTGTGCCGGTATATTCTTTTTCTTCTGCCTGGAAAGTATCGATTTGTTTGGTGAGTTTTCCGGTGCAAACAATCAGTAAACCAGTTGCCAGCGGATCCAAAGTTCCGGCATGGCCAACTTTTAATTTAAGCGGTTTAAAAGCATTGCGGATTTTGCCAACTACATCAAAGCTTGTCCAGTTATAAGGTTTGTTGATGAGGAGGAGTTCTCCTTCTGGGAAGTTGAAATTTCTGAAAGAAGGGTTTTGATCAGACAAAATGTGGATGGCGCTTAAGATTTTTTAAAAGGACACACCCCTAACCCCTCTCAAGAGGGGAAGTATGGCGGACTATATCTTTCTGGTGTTGATATTTATAATGTCGTATGTGCAGCTTTCCCCTCTTGAGAGGGGCAGGGGTGTGTTTTGTAATGATGATATTCATTTAAAAATGCTTTTTTTAGCACCTGTTCTTTTATATTAAGCAGAAAAATGCCCGGTAAAATATAAAGCGATCAATACAATCCCGGCCAAAATCCGATACCAGCCAAACACTTTAAAGCCTTTCTTTTCTAAGTAAGTGATAAAAGTTTTGATGGCGAGCATGGCAACGATAAAAGCAATAATGTTACCGATCAGTAAGTATTTGATTTGGTCGCCGTCAAACATTTGCACATGGTGTTTATGGTAATCCCACAGTTCTTTTACGGTTGCGCCAAACATGGTAGGAACGGCCAGGAAAAAGGAAAACTCGGCGGCTGCTTTGCGGGAAAGTTTTTGGCTCATACCGCCAACAATAGTGGCTGCAGAACGGGAAACACCTGGAACTACGGCCAGGCATTGGAACAAACCAATTTTAAATGCAGTAGCATAATTGATTTCTTTTTCCTTATCCACAGCGGGTTTGTTGAACCAGTTGTCCACAAAAAGCAAAATCACACCGCCAACAAGCAACATGACGGCTACAATTAGCGGACTTTCGAGCAAAACATCAATCTTCTTTTTAAATAAAACGCCGACAATCACAGCCGGAATTACGCCCACGACCAACTTGAAATAAAAATCGAGGGAACGGAAAAAGCGTTTGTAATAAAGTACCACAACCGAAAGGATGGCACCTAATTGGATGGAAACCTCAAACAGTTTTACGAAATCATTTTTGCCGATGCCCATAAAAGCACTGGCAATTACCATGTGGCCGGTAGAAGAAACGGGGATAAATTCGGTGATCCCTTCAATAATGGCCAGGATGATAGCTTGGATCAGGTTCATGCTTTATGTTCAGGTTTTTTTAAGATCGCATAAAAACCTAATCCAAAACCAGCCAGCACCACAACCGGTGCCAGAACAATTTTTCGGAAATCGTAGATATCGGTATCGCCGATCATCAGCATGAAGCCGATCACGACGATTGCCATACTGATCAGCATCCAGCGGTAATTGCTTTTGCCAAATGTAAAGTGCGAAGGCTTAATTTCTGTTTCTGTGTGTTTTAATGCCATAGTTTTATCTGTATAAATCGTAAAGTTTTAAACGTAAAAATTTGTTCACGGCCAGGAAAGTACTGAAACCGGAGATGAACATGCCCAAGCCAACTATCCCCAAAAAGATGATGCCGAACTCGTAATAATTACGGAGCAGGATCAGATCCGGAACTTCGCGGTAACCTAAATATAAGCAGCCCATTAGTAAAATAATGGCAATAAAACCTCCTAGCAAACCATGCAGCAAGGCAAAACCGACAAAGGGCCAGCAGATAAAGCCTTTGGTCGCACCTACCAATTGCATGGATTTGATTAAAAAGCGTTGGGAATAAATAGCCAGGCTGATCGTATTGTTGATCAAAGCGATAGAAACAATGAGGAAAATACCGGCAAAACCAAGAATGATCATGCTGATGGAATAGATTTTTTCGTTCATCAAATCAACCAATGATTGCTGGTAGATTACTTCTTTTACCAATGGGTTTTTGGTAAGTTCTGCTTTAAACTTCGTGATGTTGGCGTTGTTGGCATAATCCGCTTTGAGGTAAACATCAATGGAAGACAGGAGCGGGTTGTAGCCAAGGAACTTGATGAAATCCTCGCCCATGTCTTTTTGCAGGTTGCGTGCAGCCAGTTCTTTGGTGATGTATTGCGTTTGCTTTACCTGCGGGTTGATATCCAACTGTTTTTGCAGTTGTAAAATATCCGTTTCGTTTGCGCCATCGTCCACAATGATGTTCAGTACAATGTTTTCTTTGACGTATTTCGACAAATTTTGTGCATGTACCAAGATCAACCCCAACAAACCCACCATCAGCAGCACCATTGCGATACTGATTACGGTAGAAATATAAATCGTTTTTGTTTTTTTAGCCGAAGCGCTTGCTTCAAATTCTTCCAACATTGTCCAAACCTTTTTGCGAAAATAGAAAAAGCCTGTTCAAAGGTAAAACAATATCTATTTTAATTTCATCCTTGGCAGAAACATCTTTTCAACTTTAACAAATATTAACAGGATATTCAAGTTGATTTTTGCAGAACTATTTGCAGCGATAATAGTTTTAGGTAGATAAAAACAGCATCATGGAAAAAGCGAATTCAAAAAACAAACCTTCCCCTTCCGACGAAAAAACTTTCCCGAAAGTAGATGAAGGCCACCAAAGCAAATTGCGCAAGGAAGATAAAACTTATCACAAAGATGATGCGAAAGCTAAAACTGAAAACCCGGCCGAGTATTACCAGAATGAGGAACAGCCGGTGCATTCGGTTAAGGATGCGCCGAAGGAGGATTAGGGCGATGCTTCTTTTAGCAGGGTAAAATTAGTAAGTTACGTTTCGTATGAGTTGAACATCTTTTATAAAACCCGACGACAGGAATTACAGATTAGATAATTGGTTTTCAAAAACTTAATTGTAGAATCTTCAATAAAAATACTTAGATTGCAACAACTAATTGGCAGCCAAATAGTTGGAAAATGCCCTTAACATTGTTTACAATCTAAAACTTGAAAAAATGAAGAATGTAATTTTTACGCTAATCTTGTTTCTTGTTGCAATTTCGGCGAAATCTCAATTGGTTGGTACAAAATGGAAAGGGAATGTTAACTTGCCAAACCCAACTCCTGTAATCATGAATTTTCAAAAGGACGTTGCAGAACTGACATTCGCGATGAATGGATCTCCGCTTGAAAGTGCGTCCTACAGCATCAAAAAAGATACAATTATTTTTAAGAAATTATTTGGCGGAAGCCCGTGTGCCGGAAATTCAGTTTATACGGTTAAGTTTTCTATCACAGATGATAAATTGAGTATCGTTCCTATAGCAGATGAGTGTGAGCAGCGGCTAAATGCCTGGACAAAGGAAGCATTTGTTAGGGTTAAGGAGTAATCATCCTATCAAAAATGTACTGAAAGAATTGTAATCTAATGCTTCTTTTATAAGGATAAAACTTATAAAGAGGAATAGCAGTCTGTTAATGTTCACTAAAGTGAGTTACTGTAAGCCCAATAACTTCTCCGTTTTTATAACGATATAATATATCATCTTCGCCCATTTCCCTTTCATCTGCCGGTACAGGAGGACCGAAACTTACATACATCACATCGGCTTCCTAATCAAAACGAATGTGTAAATTACTACATTACTATGGCTTACTGCTTTAAGTGCCTGCATAATATCTGTAATAATTACTTCTGCCATACTATTTTTTCGTTTTAAAAGTTTATTGGTTTTGCAAGGGCGCTATGCAGAGTTGTTTAAATTGTAGGCGATGGGTTATCAATAATATTTATCAAAAATTTAAAGTCTTTGACTTAAAGATCTTGATTGCAAACTCTGTCCAACAGATTTTTCTTTTCTTATCATTTGGTTAAAACTCTTCTACTAAATTCAATACCTGTCAAAGACTATAGTGGTAAATAAAATGCTCCAATACTTTATACAATTATTTTAACTCAATATTAAGAATTGCTTGTCCCTTTTCTTTCAGATATGCTTTAATAATATCAATATAAAGCTTAGTTCCATTTTCCGAATTCGTAAAAATAATGATTCCCTGGCCTGATTTGGGCAAAAGAAAGCAAATAGAGTGGGCGCCCGGGTCATCACCGCCGTGAGAGATGGCATACTCGCCATCACCTAAAGGATCGTAAATAAACCAGCCTAAGCCAATATAACGGTTATCTTTCGTCTTTGTATTATGGCTTATCATCTGCTTAGCTATAGATTCCGATATACCTTCATGATTCATTGCCGAAATCATAAACTTACCATAGTCTGCTATCGTTGTTTTTAACTGGTCAGCTCCGCTGGGCACTTTGTTTTTTTCAATAGGTAGTGCATTGCCGTTACTATCATGCGGAACGGCGAACCTTGCTTCATCCATTTGGGCATCCCAGGTATAGTGGCTATCGGTCATACCTAAAGGTTTAAAAATGATTTCGTCGGCAAGTTCGTTCAGCGGTTTGTGGAATTTAGCTTCCAGTGCATGGCGTAAATATTCAAACCCCTCGCCTGAATACTCATACCTGGTTCCGGGATCAAATTGAAAGGCAAGTTTTTTGTCCTTTAATTGCCAGCGCCAATTAGGGAAACCACTTTGCTGAGTAAGAATATGACGGGTAGTTAAGTTTTTACTTCGAGGGTCAGCTTTTACGTCAGGGTCTGTCCAGTATTTATAAAGCGGTTCATCTAAGTTCCACTTACCTGCGCTCACTAAACGTAAGGTTAACATAGTAGTTACTGTTTTAGTAAAAGAGGCCACATTGAATATGGAGTTGTAAGAGGCGGGCCGGCCTTTATCCAGTTCACCATATACCTTTATCTCCTGTAATTTGCCATGATTTATCAGGCCGAGCGCCAGGGCCGGTACTTTGTTTTGCTTCAGCCAGGCTTCAACCCCGGCTACATCTTCAAAAGATGGTACGCCTGCTTCTGTTTCCTGATGGTCATAACTCAGACTTCGAATCAGTTTCCATTCACCGGTTTCCAGTTTCCATACATTGCTGAATTTTGCCCTGCTGGTAAAGTACAAAGGCTTTCCCGGCTCCAATGCAAAAAAACGGTGAACACCTGTTTGGATAGCGCCGTACATCACCCCGTTCTTTTCAAGGGGGTACACCTCCATGCTGCCCGGCTCCAATACCCTGCTTGCTTTATAGTTCAGGCTGCATACATTGTTTTTAACACTGTTAATAAAGGCAGTCTTTGAAAGCATCATCCCGGCCTGATCATGGTAAAACTCAAAGTTATCACTTACCAAGGTTTCAAACTCTGGTATATTGCAAGTGTTGAATCCTACATCAAACAAAAGGCTGTCCTGTTTTTTTAGGGTTTGATACAATGCTGAAGTTTTGCTAAGTTGTGCATGAGTGATATGAGAGGTGAAGATTGCTATGACGGTAAGTACAGCATACCATCTGTTTTTGAATAAATTATACATAAATTGGATTTAATTAAGTTACGAAGGGATATGTTAGCACAGGTAATTAGTGGAATTACAGCAGTATGTAATTAGCAATGCCAATGCTAAGTCTCCTGTTTAATATAGAAAAAGTTCAGATGATTTTTCACATTGCACAATACTGTTTTAATATATTTCAAAATCATAATAGGATTAATCCAAAACTTAATCATTATAATATCTATGCCATTATTCAAATGACTAATTATTAAATAATTAGCAAGAAACGATTTTATTGAGTGTTCACTTTCGGACGGTCATCTGTTCGGAAACAGTGTTTGTTAAAATTAGATAACATACTTACAAATTCCGCTACTTCTACTGTTCAAGTTTGCAACCATAATATTTTGAGCTTTGGGTTTTTAATCCTTTTATCAGCTAAAATTATAACAGCACATTTATCATCAATTAAACACAATTTACCTCACGAAAAAAGCATAGCTAAACTCAATCATGTTTCTTTTATCACCCTAAATTTGATACTTAGAAATAATCAAATTTTAACCCAAAGAATTTTTGATTTCTGCAGTTTATTCTTGAAAAGCGAAAATGGATTATCAGTTTTAAAAAGTTGAATTGAATGGCAGAAGTTTCTGAACCCCAAAATTTATATTTATACTTATTTCTGCAATTAATTTTATCTGATGGACTTTGAATCAAAATACAAGATCGTAGAGAAGATCATTCAAAGCAATGATGACAGTTTGCTGAATGAAATAAAGTTATTGCTGGATTTATCAGAAGGGGATTTTTGGAAGGAAATCCCGGAAGAAGTAAAGCAGGCAATCAATAAAGCAAAAGCAGAACTTGACCGCGGAGAAGGTATTGCACACGGGCAAATTACAGCAGAAGTAAGGAATCGGTTTTTAAACAAATAATGGCGTATTACAACGTTATCTGGTCGCCACGCGGGTAAGCTGTTTTTATAGTTCCATCACGCTGCCCTACTTTCGGACTTTTCTGACGTGTTTCCATACTTCTTTTACCCCCATAAAATTAATGTCAGGCTGGATAGGAATTGGTGCCAGAGAAAGGTGCTGAATAGGTAAGTATAAACCAAAAACGATAGGTTATGGCTTTGTTAGGGTTTTAATTCCTTTTTCCAACATTTAATAAAACCATAGAATAGATAACTTGCTTTAACTGAACAAGAAAGCGATATCGTCTTTGGTTAGTTTTTTTACAAAGCCGCTTTCTTCATTGATCAGGTCATCGGCCAGGGTTTTCTTTTTTTGCTGCAATTGCAGTATCTTTTCTTCCACGGTATCTTTACAGATCATTTTATAGGCAAATATTTTACGCGTTTGGCCGATGCGATGTGTACGGTCAATCGCTTGCTGTTCGGCAGCCGGGTTCCACCAGGGATCAACCAAATAAACATAATCCGCAGCGGTGAGGTTAAGGCCAACACCGCCGGCCTTTAAGGAGATCAGGAAAACCTTGATGCTTTCATCTTCCTGGAAACGGTTTACTTCTGCCTTGCGTTTTATGGCCGGTGTGCTGCCGTCTAAGTAACAATAGGTTATGCCTGCCTGTTCCAGTTCTTTGCTTATGAGATGCAGCATTTCGGTAAACTGCGAAAATACCAGCAATTTATGTCCGCCGGAGTTTTCCTGTATTTCCCGCGTCAGTTCTTCGGTTTTTACGGATTCATTGGTAACTTCTGTATTCGCTTTGATCAAAGCCGGATGGTCACAGATCTGGCGGAGCCGGAGCAAACCCTCCAGCACATAAATCCCGGATTTGCCCATGCCTTCCTCATCTATTTTTTTAAGCAGCATGTTGCGGTAATAATTTTTATACTCATCATAAATGCCGCGCTGCGCTTTGTTCATGCTGCACCACAAGATCATTTCGGTTTTGTCGGGCAGATCGGTAGCTACCTGCTCCTTGGTCCGCCGCAGCATAAAAGGGTAAACCATCCGGCGCAATTGTTCTGATTTTAACTTGTCGCCAAACTTATCTATCGGGCCTGCAAATTCCTGCTTAAAAAATTCCCGCTGGCCTAAAAAACCAGGATTGATAAAATTAAACTGGGCAAACAGGTCATACGTGTTGTTTTGTACCGGCGTACCGCTCAAGATCAGGCGGTTTTCAGCTTTTAACAATTGTAAAGCTTTGGTAACCTGTGCGTCGGGATTTTTGATGGCCTGGTTTTCATCCAGGATGATGTAATGCCAGTTGAATTTTGTTAAGTGTTCCACATCCAGCCTTACAACGCCATAACTGGTCAGGATAGGTCGAACTGTTCAAAGAGATCATCGTCGAAACTGCGCATATTTCCATAATAGGTATGGTATTTTAAGGAAGGACAAAACTTGTCCAGTTCGTTCTCCCAGTTAAAAATAAGCGAAGTCGGGCAAACGATCAGTTGTGTACTGCCCAGCTTTTTTTCTTTCAGGAATTGCAGAAAGGTAATGGCCTGCAGCGTTTTGCCCAAGCCCATGTCATCGGCCAGGCACCCGCCCCAGCCCAAACCGTCCAAAGCCTGCAGCCACTGGAAACCGGCCAACTGGTAAGGCCGTAACTGTGCATTTACTGCCGCAGAAGGCACCAAGTGGGTTTGTATCCCGGCGAAATTGGCCAGCTTTTGTTTTTTTTCGGCTATTTCTAATTGTACATCTTTATTGTTTAACTTATCGCCCAGTTCGTCCAGCAAACTGTAGTGCCGTTTACTCACCTGTACCCGGCCTTCTTTTTCGGTGCCGATCTTGAGCAACAGGCCATATTGCTCCAGCCATTCAACAGGAATGATGCCCAGCGTGCCATCATCCAGCAAAACGGCTTCCTGCTTGTTCAATATAGCTTTGCGGATAGTGGCTAGGGAAACCTCCTGGTCGCCCCAGTGTATTTCTATTTTCAGGTCAAACCAGTCAATGCCGCTACCTGCCTCTATATCAAATGTCGGCGTATTGGTGTTGTAGCGAAAAGTTTTCAGGTCCTGCAAGCCAAAAACAGGATAACTAGCTTCCTGCACCTGCTGGATCATGTTTAAAAACCAGTTGCCCTTCATTACTTAGCAAAAGGCAAAAAGTAATACAGGTTATTGCGCTGTGCCGCAAATTTGGGGTGTAGTGTGCGCAGGTATTCGTAAAGTTTTTTTTCTTCGGATTTGTTGCGTTTGATGATTTTGATTGCCCCCTTCGCTTTGCAGGATATGTTCCAGGTTGTCATCATATTCGATCAAAGTTTCCTCGTACAAAAAGCGGGGTTTCAGCATCAAAAACTTATCTTCAAATTCGCTCAACAACAAATGCGGCTGCGGCTCCGGTTCAGTTATATCAAAATTAAGGGAATTGCTTACCGTAACCGGATATTTAGCCTGTAAAGGAAGCAACACATTTCGGATCACATCAAGCCTATCGGCTACGGGAAATTTAAGTATTCCGCCTTCAAGGTTTTGTACCAGCAAAAGGTCTTCCGGGTTTTGCAGCAGATAAAGTGTGTCATCAGCTTCTAAAAACAGCCCGCTTTTTAAAACCTTTGCCTGATCTGCCGGCAAGTCTGCGCCATCCGGTTTAAAGTCTATTTTTATGGTGATAAAACGGGCATCGGCAGCAACTGTAAAAAACAATTGAATCGGGGTTTTGCTTAATTTTACCGGCTTGATATTGGCATTGCTAAAACGGCCTTCGTTTAATTGGTAAACAAAAGGTTCGTCGCAAAGCGTTGGCCATAAGTTTTGCAACAGCTCCAGGTAATGTTTCTTTAATTTGTCCCTGTCGCTTTCACTGATCTGGTTCCAGGGGTTTGCATAGATTTTTAAGTAATCACTGCCGTGTTGGGCCATCCAGTCAACCAATTTCTGGTCGCTGAACTCCAGCACCTGATCAAAAGCAACATCACTTAAAGATTGTAGAAAAGGAAGGTTGCTTTGGTTGTGCAGCACTAACTTTTTCAGGTCTTGTTTTCCATTCTTGTCACGGACGAACATGGTTTCCAGTTCAAACCCGATATGCCTGGCTGATGTGAAATTAAACAGGAACCCAATTTCATAATCCACCATTGTACTGGCAGGCAGTTGCGACCTGAGCATATTGAACTTAGTTTCGGTATTTCCTAAAATACTTTGTTTGATTTCCCGCAAAAACGCCGTGTTGCCGGCCGCAATTAAATAAGCCGGCTTTCTGACAAGCATGAGTTCGCCCCATGGCGAAACTTCCCACTTAAAATCCTTTGCTTCCAGATCGGCAAGGCTTAGGCCATAACCGGCCAGGATTTTGTTTTTTTCTTCTGTGAACTGTTTAAAACGAGAAAAATAAAACCTGTTGTAATGATACTCTATGTAAGCAAAACCGCCGAAGATATGCTTGCATAAAGGATAGGTTTTATCGCCGCAGGAACAGCGGGTTTTAAAACCGTTGCTGCCATTGAACACAATATCCACATCAGCTATTTTTTTGGATTTTTCATAATAACTGAAGCATTGGTGGGGCATATTTAAAGGCCCGGGTTTTAGTGCGTTTATGATTTTACCAATCATACTTTGACTGGGGTTGCCGGCAAGCTTTTGCAAAGTGTAGCCCGAAATGTTGTCCATCGTGAAATGGAAATATCCTTCTTCATCAACAGTTGGTGTTTGTTTTTGAGGGATCACAATTGTTGGTTTTTGAGAGGCCATCATGACTGTTTCTCCGGTATCTTTTGCAAGTTTTTGCTGGATAGCAACAGCAGCGGCCACGCAGTGCTTGCAATCGTCATGATCGTCAAAAGCAGGGCATTCGCATATTATTACCGGATCAGGAAAGTTTTCATCATCTTCAACATCAACCGTATAAGTATATCTGCTGCTTTCGCTCGGCACCTGGACAGTAAAGCTTTCGTCATCATTCTTTTTTAGCATCATGGCAGGCTTGGCCGAACTGATGATGCGCCTCCCTTTATCTAATTGGGATTTCGATTGTTTGTCGAGATAGTTGTTTATTTTATCAATCAGATACATGATTTCATTTAGAACAGTTTAATTTAAAAAGCTGATTTAAACAATAATTATATTGAAATAATCCTTTTGCAGTGTCCTCTGGTTTTTCATAAAAAATCCTGTGGGCAAAGATAAAAGAAATTAAAGTTTGGTAATCAGTCAGGGATTTTCCGTGGGAAAAAGATAAATAAAGCCGCCGCTTGAGGATAAAGGTGTAAA
>JAABUS010004042.1_pt1 | contig 22188 bp, 20 predicted proteins | sample 5560161 | NCBI WGS metagenome assembly JAABUS01 (sample SAMN10711885, study PRJNA513376) | rock metagenome | isolation source: Antarctica rocks | place: Antarctica: Victoria Land, Trio Nunatak nord | collected 2016-01-04
CTTTTAGACAAACACATCTGATCTATTACATCACATCTGTATCAAGTCTAGCGCAGTCTCAAGTCATTATTTATAGAAGAGCTCGCACTCTTTCTCTTCTGTATTCTTAATGTCTTGTTATAGCTATCTCTAAAGAACAATACATACATATCAGCTCTGAGCTTCTTTGATTGAATGATCTAGGCACGATCTCAACAGCATAAGTGTTTCATATCAAGAATCAACTATCAAATCATACTTATCTCAATATCTTGATCAGATCTAGATTGAATTTTGACTAATTGAAACATAATGCATAGAAAGAAAATATGCAAAAGAATTCTGTAAGTAATTTCAAGAAAGTGAAATGACTTGCATCTGCATCAGAACTGACTCATCTGATGACTTTTGTTTTGCTAACTATGATACTGTATATAGTATGTACATAATGTCAGAGATTAAACTAGAAATATTATCAATATAAAAGAATGATATTATTATTACTTAATAGAATTTAAATACAAGACATACATCAAATAATATATAAGATGAAAGACAAAGAATGAAAGAAAAGAATGAAAATCAAACTTCTATTATACATGAATCAGACAGAATCAAGACTAGACAGTAGTTTTAAGACTTAAGTTTGTTGTAACTAGATTTAAATGATAATAACTAAATTGATGACTGTATTATGAGCATGTCAGAATTGAATAAAGCTCTTATAGCTTGCTAATTTTAATCAATTCACAATCAATACTCAAGAGTTAAGTATGTAATGATTAGATTAAGTTCTAATCTGATTTATGTTCTAACTCTGAATGATGATCTGATTCATTGAACTGCAAACAGATTCATTGAACTCATGATGTTTGCAATTTATGTTCTAAATCTGAATAATGATCTGACATCATGACATGTAAAGACAAGAATCAAAAACTCATAAGTGCATTCAGTGAAAGACAATGAGTTTAATACTGTGCAGAAGATGTACAGCATGCTCATTATACTTATTATATAGAAAACTCATTCTATATTCTTGTAATAACAAGATGAACGAGTAAGTATTTAAAAGTTCTTTTCATTGTTAATCAATAAAGATTGATGTACAATGAATTCACAGAAAACACTGAAAGAATGAAATATTAATGTAATAAATTTGATTCATTCTTTTAATTGTATATTGTATGCTAAGCTCTAGATCGCAAACACGTCTTTCGTTGACAAGTCAGATGCTGATGATGTCAAACTAAACATCATAAAGACTTTAACTTTAAATGAATATTGAATTCATGTTGAAGAAGAAGCATTTATGATTTTCAAACTGCGTACTACTTGAACTTCTTGAGCGAAGAGAGTGAACATCAAAAAAGAAGAAAGAATCTGATATAGTAAGTCTGCTGAATCATTTAGCATCATCAACGATGCTTGAAGATATAAACAGTTTGTACAGTATATGCAAATCAAGCGCAGATTCTTAATGAAAATCATCATTAAAAGTATTGATGATTGAAATTTAAACTAGATAAATCAATATGTCATAAATCACTTGATTGTTGTACTATTCTTAAACATATATGACAAAAAGAAATATCTTGTCATATATAACATAATTTACAGCAAAGATGATTTAACTGATTCAAATGAAAAAAGAGTGAAGATTGATTCAAACATGTATAGCGAAAAGAAATATCTTATCATACATAACATAATTTGCAGCAAAGACAATTTATTCAATTCAAATGATAAAAGAGTGAAGAGCAACAAGATAAAAAGAAACATTCAAAGAAACTTAACTATATATAACGATTTAGTAACAAAATGCGCGAACATTTAAAAAAATAACATAAGTAATATTGATGTGATGATTATCATAAGAAATAAAATCGATATTAGTTGAGTGCACAACTAAGTCAGCTAAGTGACAGCTAAGTGACAGTTAATAGTCAGCTAATAACTGAGAGAATCAACTAATTTCAATCATTAGCTGACACATGAGATTAACAGCTAACTCAGAAAAAGTCGGCAAAAATCAGCTAATATTGACTTTTTTTCGCCTCATGATATTATCAATGTGATCTTAATCAACTTTGCTTCTTTCAGTTAATTGAGAAAAAGAAACTCATTAATATTATCATAATCAAAGTTGCTGTGTATCAAACTTTAGTCAAGACTAAGAAGATTAAGATTTTCTTTTTGATCATTAGTGAAATCAACAAAGTGCTTAGCTCAGTTGAAGATTTCATGAAACTGAATGAAATAATCTTTGTCATGTTGATCAACAACGAAATTTATCTGTATGAGATGCTGACTACAAATCTTCTGTAAGCTATGCTTGTCAAAAGAGCTGAACAATCTCATCAACATCAACAAAGCAGTAACAACACTTTACTCATGCGTTGAGCTTACACACAGTTGAAAAGTAAAACAATAACAACGCAGTTATTAACATGTTGAAACTTGCATATACACAAAAGAACAGCAATGTCTTTGCATACATGCTGTAACTCATATACAACATATATATATATATTGCAAAGACATGATTCAGCTTTTACACATATACAAATAGATGTGATGCAGTAAATTGATTGATTTTTCGCATTTTCAGATCGATTTACACGCAGCGCAATCACACACAGAGCAGTAACAGCGCTTTATTCACATGTTGAACTTATATACAACATATACATATATATTATGAAGGCACGACTCAGCTTTTGCACACATACAGACAGATGAGATGCAGTAAATCGATCAATTTTTCGCATTTTCAGAGCGATTTACATGTAACGTAATCACACACAGAGCAATAACAGCGCTTTATTCATATGTTGAACTCATATACAACATACATACATATATTGCGAAGATACAACTCAGCTTTTGCGAACATACACATCAATGCAATGCAGTAAATCAATTGATTTTTTGAATTTGCTGATTGATTTACATGCATTGCAAATACATGCATTGCAAAGACATGATACAATCTTTGCTCATATACACAGAACAACAGCAACGTCTTTGTGTATACGTTGTAACTCATATACATTACACACATATACATTACAAAGACACGACTCAGTTTTTGCACATTTACATGTCTGTGTAATGCAGTAAATTGATCGATTTTTTGCTTTATCAGATTAATTTACATACATTGCAATCACATACATTGCAAAGACACAATATAATCTTTGCTCATATACATAAAACAACAGCAACGTCTTTGCGCATATGCTGCAACTCACATACGTCACACATACATATTTTGCAAAGACATGACTCAGCTTTTGCATATTTACATGCTCATGTGATGCAGTAAATCAATTGATTTTTCGATTTTCTGATTGATTTACATGCATTGCAAATACATAAATCAAAGCTCATTTAGTTTGTTCAGCTGAGTGATCATACAGTGAACTCAAAAGCTTACGTTGAAGTGATCAACTTTCATTTACATAAATCAAAGCTCATTTAGCTTGCTTAGCTTAATAATCATATAAACAAGTTGAAAGTTCACGTCAAAGTGATCAGCTTTCATCTACATAAATCAAAGTTCATTTAGCTCGCTTAGCTTAATGATCATACAGACAAGTTGAAAACTTATATTAAAGTGATCAGCTTTTATAATTTTGAATTGTTTATATGATCACTTGATCATATAAACAGCTTAAGCGCTTGTAAGCACAATCTATTGATGTGACTGTTCAATGAAAAGATATACAGCAGCAATTATGACTAAATTACATGTAATTTAAAATACATACAGCGTTTAAATAGTGTCATAGTCATAGACTGCATGCACTTAATGAAGAAATAAAAATAAAAATTAAAACCTCTGTCATGTCATTAAATGAACTGAAGAAGAAGCTTTTGATAGTTTATCATGACTTTCTGAATGTTTTTGATAAAGAAAAGACAACGCAGTTGTTCTTGCATTAATCATACAATCATAAGATTGAATTAAAAGAAGAGAGTCAATTCTTTAAAAGTCAATTGTATTTCATGTTAAGCTACAAATTGCAAAAGATCAAAGAGTATTGTTAGAGATTTGTCTAAAGCAAGTCAGATAAAGATGTCATTTAACTAGAAGATAAATGCTAAGAAAGAAAGATAGTTATAGAAAAGAAGCTGACTACATATGTATGTTTCTCAGTTAACGCTAGACTCAATAAAAACTAGTCAAGATAATAAAGTGAGAATAAATCTGACAAGATTAGAAGATTGAGTCTGACAAGACTAGAATTGTGACATTATTTCTTTTCTTCAACAATTCATGTTTGCATGAATGTATTTTCTGCTCAACTTGATTAATTGCTCAATCATGATTTCACAGACTTGAATCTGTTAAATCGTGATTGATTGAATTGTTGATTAGCGTGATTTGTTCAAGTATTAAATATGAAAAGCATTAATGATTTTCTGAACGTTCATAAATTCATCATCATCAGCGTTGTATCAATTGAGATCATTGTCATAATCATTTCATTTGACTTTATACTAAAGTCATCTTTGATATCAACGAGAATTCAATATATCATTGATTTTTCACTCATTTTCATCGTTTATCACTATTAAATCTGAGAGTTCATTTTTTGATCAGACAAGAAATCATCGACGACAGAGCAAAGCAGATCAGAATGAAATACATCATAAACATGCATAAACTTTGATAATTTCAGTTTATATGAAGAGTTGATGAGATCTAAATTAATGAAAGAATCGAGCATTTTGTCATTTAGCTTCTTGAAAGATCTCGCTGTAATGATGTTTCTTTCATTCAGAAATATCTTTGATTTGATCTTATAATTAACTTCTTTTCTATGCTTATTAACTTGTTTCATCATTTGTTCTCATGTTTTGACTAGCGACTCGCAAGCAAACTTCAATGTTTTGTTTATATGTTCAAATATATTCTCAACTTTAGTTGTCTGCAAGCGTTCATAAAAACTTTCATATTCAATGACATTAAGTTCAAAGCTCATACAAGAATGAAAGTCTTTATTTAGAAAGAAAGAGATCAAGAAGATGATTGAGAACAGAGCATTATTATTGATGAACTTAATCATGAGTAGTAGCTTAACTCAGTCATTCTGCATGTATGAACAGAAAGATTAAAGATATCTTTCAATGTTTTGATTGACTTATTCACTTTAATCATCGATTTGAGAATGATAGACTGTAAAAAGTTGAAGATTAATGTTTACTCTTTTGCAAAGTAACTTTCATAGAATGAAGATAAATTGAGAGTCTTGATTTGAAACAATGAAATCAAGTAAATCAAGTATTTAATATATTCATTGAAGCATTAGCTCAGCTGTTTTTTCTGCTGTGATTTTCTCGTCATCAATGAAGCAAGAAATATAATGTTGTTTCTTTGACAGTTTACATATCACTGTTAGTATGATGTTTTTATCTTTTGAAAAAGATAAGTTGATGATAAAGTTCATGACTATGTTCTTTCATTACTGTTCAAGTATGAGTAAAGAATGTAGTAATTCATTGAATTTATCTTGAGAAGTCTTTGATTGCTGACAAATGTAGCAGTTTTGAATATATTAACTTATTATCTTTCACATTGAAGATCAATAGTAGTATCTTCTTATAATCTTCATCATTCTGAGAATTTCGAAATGATCAATAGAAGATTGATCATGAACTTTTTGAATTAGCTTCATTTGAAGATGCTCATTGAAGAAAACTTATAGAAGATCATCTTGATATAGTATTTCGTTCTGAACTCGATAATCTCTTAATTTAATATCTTTGTATTGAGTTTCATCTTTTAATATGACTTCACGAAGTAACGTACAATTCTCATCGATTTCATTAGTTTCAAGAATCTGTTTATAGATTGATTCATTAATGTTTTTCTCTAGATCAGCAATTTTCATTCAATTCAACATAAGAATTGTAGTTTATTGATAGCAACATCATTCATTCTTGAAGCTTCTAGAAACTGAATTGACTCAATGAGTCAATGCATCAACTTTAATGTTTTATTTGTCAGAGTGATACATGATTTTAAAGTTGAAGTCAATAAGCTTTTGTACTCAGCGCATTTAACGTTTACTTAACTCTTTATCTTTCATTAATGATGTTAAAGCTTGATGATCAGTGAACATCTTGATGAGTAGCTCAGTCAATTTCAGCTCAGATCATTAATGCTTAAAGACATGAATGATTGCTAGTAGTTTCTTGTCATAAATCTTGTAATTGCACTCAGCAAGACTCAGATTCTTGCTGTAGTAAATCATTAAATGTAATGTTTCTTCGTCATCATACTGAGAGAGTATGTCATTGTTGACGTAGTTGAATGAGTCTGTTTCAAGAATAGTCTTTTTATTTTAATCAAAATGACGAAGAATAAAGACTTCAGTCATTCATTTCTTCATATGATCAAAGATCATTTGATAAGCTTAATCTTATTCAAATATCATTTCTTTTTGAGTTAGTTAAATCAGAGAATGAATAATCTTCGAAAAGTTTTTTATAAAATGTCAATAGAAATTGCAGAAGTTGATGAAGAACTGCATCTGAGTGAGATTTGTAGAAGTAAATCATTCAACTACTGCTTGTACTTTTCAAGAATTCATCTTTAGTTCTTTGATGAATAGCAATAGTTTCAGAAAGAAGATCTTCTGAACATGAAACTTGCATTTGTTTATATTCATCTGAAGATCAGTCTCTCATAGTTTATGTAGAATTAATTGTACATGTCGCTTATGTTTCTTCAGTGTTTTGCTATAAATGATAATGTCATCTAGATAAATCTGACAAAACTGATGAAGATAGTCAAATAGTATGTCGTTCATATAATGTTGATAGAAAGTCAAGTTGTTGATTAATTCAAAAGACATCACGTGATATTTGTAAAAATCAAAAGAGATGATAAAGATAGTCAAATCTTCATTATTCAAATGCATATGCAGTTTGTTGAAGATGACAATGATGTTTAATCGAGTCAGATATTTGCTATCTTGAATACAAGCAAGAGTTTCGTCTATTAACGATAAGAAGTAGCGATTTCGTTTGATTAAAGCATTAAGCTTTCTGTAGTTTATACAGAAACGCAAGCTATTGTCTTTCTTTTCAATGAATAGTATGAGCGAAGCGTATGAAGCTGAGCTAGAAGATATAAAGTCTTTATTCAGATGCTTAATCAGATAATTCTTCATCTTTTGAAGCTTGTAGTCAGGCATATGATAGAGATGACTTTAAGAAGATATTTTCTCGTTGATCAACTCAATTTTATGATCATAAAAACGATGAAAGAGTAGTTGATCAGTCATCGCTCAATCAAACATGTTTAGATAGTCATGATATTTCAAAGAAAGCTTAGCTTTGACTTTCTTTAAGATCTTTTCAAGTGAAAGCTCTTGTAAATTTACATTTTCAAGTTTATTTCTAGCTGTTTTTAGAAGTCGATTGATTTTCGTGATGATGATCGCGAAAGTAGTCACATTTGATCATTTGACTAGTGATTTATATGCTGCAGTCTCTATCTTTGCTATGTTCATTGAATTAAAAGGCGAAGCAAAGTTGATTAAATTAAACAATTTCATGATTTTACTGAATAAAGATGACTTCTCGCTGAGTTGAGTGATGACAAAAGAGATAAATCTCTTTAGTATTTAAGTAAAGATTAAACTCTTCTGTTCTATCGCGATTTTCTTGCTTGAAAAAACAGTTGAATGAGCTTTGATAAAAGCTTTGATATGAGCTTCGAAACTAGAAAATTGAAGATGATCATCTTTCATATCAATAGTCATCTTAATCTTGTTCATTCATGTTTTTTCAAAAATCATCTGATGTTGATTTAATTGAGTGATCAGCATAAAGACGAAATGTTTCATATGATCTTGAACAGTTAGATTCAGATAAATTGCATGAATAATGAGCTTTTTTGCATAATAATCATTGAATTCTCTTATTGATTTGAGCTTGATTAAAGATAAAGATTCAATTTGCAAATGATCATAAACATTCTGCGCGATTAATTTATTAATGAACGAATAGTCAGCTGCTTCAATATCAATCAATGACTTTAATGAGTAACTAATTTCATTGCTAGATAGTACACATTCAATAGTCAAAGATTTTGAAGCAAAAAGATCATCTGAACTGCTCATTGTTAAAGAAATTAACACATCTTTCATCACATCTTTGATGAAAGTCACTAGTTTTTTGTCTCATTCTTTGATTTCTTTGTAAATAATTTCTTCTCTTCTTTTAACATGATGATCTCATTAAGACAAGAGATGAATGCACAAAATGTTGAAGTATTAGTCTTCAGATGAAAGCAGTTCTTTGAAAGATGACTCAATACTTTGCAGTTGAAGCAGATGATTAACATTCTTGATTATTCAGATTCAAGAATGAAAAAAGTAGCAAGTTGAACATAGCTAGTAGTTAAGACTGAAGCTGATGTTGATGAAGAAACAAAACGTTTTTTCGAAGCTGCTATCAATTTGACTGTTCATTGCTCATCACATAGCTGATAATTGACTTGTTGTTTGTTATTTACATCTTAAAGAAAGATTTTAAGCTTATCAAGTGAGCTAAACTTTATGAGACAAACTGACAACACATTCTGAAGATGATTGTTGATTTTATTCTGAATGTTGTTCATCAGAGTGACATTGTCGTAGTTCAGAAAGCTGAACATTCTAGTGAATTCTGAATAGAAAGAGCTGAAGAGCTTGTTAAGCTGCTTTAAAGTGACATGTTCATGATAATACTTTCAAATCAGATTCTGATCTTTGTAAATTTCTTTTAAATGTTTCAGTAACTTTGATAGAAATTGATAGAGTGAGAAAGCATCAACATGATGCTTTGCATAAATTTGCTGATCAGCATCATCTTCTAGTCTGAAAATCACATAAACAATATAAATCTTTTCAGTAGAATAATGATTTACGTTGACATTGAGCTTGTCAGCTATTTTGATGTTTCATGTCTTTCAAATAAAATCATTTATTTCAATGAAGATGAATGAATTCAAAAGCTTGATGAACTTGTGATGAACATTTTCATTTTCATTTTCATTATCAAATAAAGTAAAAGATTCTTGTTGAAAGTGAGCTTCTTTCTGATTAACTCATTGCTCAGCTGATTGAATATCTTAACGAGACATAAATTGATCAGCTTGACGTTGTTTCACTTTGAAGTTCAATCACTCATCTTGTAACTAATTAATCTTTTTCTTTAGCTCATCATTTTTATCAAAAGCAACTTTTAGTTGTTTCACTCTCTTTTTGTGATCATCTTGTATGAGAAGTCAATGTTCATTAAGTTGTAAAGTTAAGTCTCATTGACTTCAAAGCTCATTCAACATATTAATGACTTCATCAAGTTGATTATTGACTCAATGAAACAGTTGTTTTTCAATGTTTATGTTTCATGAAATGACAGCTTTCTCAGCTTCAACTGAAGCATTGATGAGTAGAAGTGAAATTCTTCTATTAACAATGCTTTTAAGCAGATGAGTTGTTTGAAACTCAACTGACTTAACATCACATATCATGATGAAAGAAGATATAAGTTGTTGAGATAAAAGTAAATGAAAGATTAATGTTTTGAATTGATGTTTTTTGATGAGTGAAAATTCAAAGAATCTTTTGTGAATTTCAAATAATAATTAAGTGCTTTATTCAAAGAATTTCTTATGAATAGAATGATGAAAATGAATGTAGAATTGAAGAATTTCTTGCAATTTAAAATGATGATGCAAATTTGAAGAATTTCTTGCAAATTTTTCTTGATTTGATTTGAATTGATTTGAATTCATACACTTTTGTGACATTGATTTAAACTCAACTCATGAGAGACTTTATGCTATTTATATGAACGAACAAAACTCTCTGAGAAATAAAATCGCTCGTCGACTATACAACAACTTCAACGTCATTGAAACAGTGAATTTTGAAACTATGTATCATGTTTGCTCTGCTCTTCATTGATGATATTCTATACAATGATGTTTCGATTCGATTCTTGATTCAAAGACAAAAGACGTTTTCTTTGCATTTGTGATGCTCATGATTGTAACATACATAGAGCTGTGTTCTTTTACTCAATGATTATCATTCATTGCGCAGAGAAATATGTGATGAAAGAGAGATGCACATGATGAGAAGATAAAGTGTGATTGTATTGAGTAACTTTTTTCTTCTCTTGATTTAACTTGTGTCACGTAGACGTTGAATGAATTGTTAGTATAGATATGCAATTACAATTATTTGATGTTTGACTCTGATCATTGAAAGAGAATGCATTCTGATCATTCTCTTGAGTTCTTAATTTTTCACGTAGATAGATGTATGACTTGACATCAAGTAAAGAAGATGAGTTCAAGCTTTCTCAATATATCAGCATGATCAACGAGTCACTACTTCTTTGAACACTGTAGTCATGACTTTCAGACTGAGAACGACTATTTTATCTGATATCTTTTCATCAATTACTCAATGACACTTTCAATGTGATGAAGACGTTTCAGTATATCGATGCAATCAACAAGTTGCAAATTTCTCGATCACTTGTAGTCATGACTCTCATACTGAGATCGACTTTTTCACTAAATATCTTTTTATCTCTTACTGACATCAACATGTCATTAATCTTCTTTGTAGATTGATTGTGACTGTTAGAAAAGATGTTGTCGCGTAGATGAAAACTCTGCACAATCAACTTTTCTGCTTATGCAACACTCTAACATCGTTTGAATTGCGTTAAATTGAGATCTCTTAACTCTTCTGACTTTTATTCAGAACATAGAATCAAAAGATTCATAGTCGACATCATGTACAGATGAATCTTGTTGTTAATCGCAAATTTTTCTTACTGAATAAATTGTTTTATATCATTTGTTTGTCAATAGCAAAGTAGTAAATGATGAGCATTTATCTAATGTTAGAAATCTGTCTAAAGCAAGTCAGATAGAGATGTCATTTAACTAGAAAATAAATGCTAAGAAAGAAAGATAGTTACAGAAAAGAAGCTGACTACATATGTGTATTTCTCAGTCAACGCTAAACTCAATAAAAACTAGTTAAGATGACAAAGCAAGAATAAATCTGACAAGACTAAAAGATTGAATCTGACAAAGCTAAAATCATGACAAGTATTTAAAAGAGAATTTGAAAAAAAAGTTTATCACACTCAGCAAAGCTTCTTTTGCTTCGTCAATACTGTTTATCAAAAAGAAAGACAATAGTCTTTGCTTTTGCATAAACTATTGAAAACTGAATATTTTGATTAAAAGAAATTGTTATTTAATATTCTTAATAAACGAAGTACTAACTCAAATTCAAGACAGTAAGTATCTGACTTGACTTAATATTATCATCATGTTTAATAAACTGCACATGAGTTCAAAAAGCAAAGATTTAACTACTTTTATTACTTTCTTCAATATTTACAAGTATAGAATAATGCTCTTTGAATTGATCAATGAATCTGCTTTCTTTCAACACTATATCAATGATGTGTTGTTCAACTGTCTGTATAAATTCTGTCAAACATACTTGAATGATATTCTTATTTACAGTAAAACATTGAAAAAACATAGAACTCATATGAAAGAAGTGCTAGAAAAGCTTCGTGAAGTCAATTTACAAGTAAACATTGATAAGTGTGAATTCAAGATTCAGAAAATCTCGTTTTTTAAACTACTAATATTCATCAATAAACTGTGAATGAATTCTTGAAAAGTAGATGTAATTCAAAGCTGAAAAGTGTTTTAATCATTAAATTATGTGCAAATCTTCATTGACTTCTGCAATTTCTATTGATGATTCATAAAGAACTTTTCAAAAATTGATTGACTCATGATAAAGCTGACTCAAAAAGATTATTTCTTTGAATGAATGAAAATCTGTCAGATGATTTTTGAAGAACTGAAGTAACAAGTGACAACAGCTTTTGTTCTGAAGCATTTCAACTCAATCAAAGAAGTTATTCTGAAAACTGACTTCTTGAACTATGTCAATGACAAAGTATTGTTTCAATATGATGATGAAGACATTTTACATTCAGTGATCTTCTATAGCAAGAACATGATTTTCGCAGAATGCAACTATGAAATCTATGACAAAGAACTGCTGATCATCATTTGCTGCTTGAAGTATTGACATTCTGAATTGAAATGTACAGATAGTTCAATCAAAATCTTCATTAATCATCTGAATTTGAAGTACTTCATGATCATCAAAGAACTGACTTGATGATAGACTAAATGAGCTGAGAAGTTATTTAAATATAACTTCAAGATCATATATCAGTCAGAAAAATAGAATCTGAAAGTTAACATGCTGATCAGAATGTCAGATGTTAAGTCAGTTGAAGCAAATCATTATCAAAAGCTATATCAGCATCAAAAGCTATATCAGCATCAGATGCTATTGTCAAAAGACAAATTTGAACTGCAGTCAATAGAAGCTGATTAAGAAGATGATCAGAAAGCTGATCAAGATTTGACTCAAATCTTGCTCAGATCTGACTCAGAATCTGACTCAGATTCAAAACTTGAATCAAAAGTTAATTAAAATTTGATCAAAAAGATGATTTCTATTCAGAATCAGATTATAACAGAAAATTAAACGAATCAACTGTGTTTTAATATTTGAATAGTCATGAAACAGAACAGAAGAACTTGTCAAGATATTAATTTAGACAATTGCAAAGTACTTGATGAAGTACTTTGAAAAGATGATAGACTATAAGTTTCTCAGTTAATGATTACTTAATTAATAAGAAAAGCATATGATTTTTCAATCAATGAACATTCTGACATGAATTGAACATTGAACTTGTTGAGATGATCATATTGCTGATTAAAGATGAGAATGATGATTAAGCATTACATTTGAAATTGTTATGTTTGTTGTAGATCAAAAGCATTGAAAGATCGAATTAATGAACTGCTGAAGTCATTGCTCATACTCAAGCAGCAATGACAGAACATATCATTAAACTTCATTATTAATCTATCAGAAAGTGATGAAAGCAACGCGATTCTGATAGTCATAGATTGATTGTCTAAGAAATGACACTATATATCATGTTGATCAGATGACAAAGAAATCTTCGCAAAATAAACAGTTAAGCTGTTGTTGATATTGAGTCTTCAAAACTCATAAATTATCAAGAACAATAGTATTCAATCGCGATTCTCAATTCATATCAATTGTTTGAAAGTCTTTATGTTTGAGACTTGACATCAAGATGAAACTATCTATCAACTATCATTTGCAAATCAATGATTAAATGAAAAGAGCGAATCAGAATGTGAAATTTCAAATGATATCTATGAAGTTACTACTCATATATGCAAGATGATTAATTCGTCTGATTATTTATGACTGAATTTGTTGATAACAATGCTATTTCATCATCAATTAAACAATCAACGTTCTTTCTGAATAAGAGCTTTCACTTTCACATAAGCTTTGATTTGAATTCAACTGAATATGAAATCATTCAAGCAAGAATTGAAGCAAATAAAGCAAAGAATATATTTGAACACATGAAATGATCACTAGCGTTGATTAAACAAGCATTAGCAAGAGTCAGAGTTATTATGAAGAAACAGATTAACAAGCATCAAAAGAAAATAATTTACAAAATAAATGACATGATGTTTCTAGATTCTAGAAACATTATGATCTTATAATTGTCAAAGAAGTTAAATGATAAGATGCTAGAATTCTTCAAGATTCTGATCAAGATCAAACATGTTTATCAACTGAAATTATCATTAACTATAAAGATACATTCAAAGTTTGCATCAAATCTGCTGCAACTAAATTCAAAGAACTTTCTGAATGAACAATGAAATGAATCATTTGACTTTATAGTGATTGACAACGAAAATGAATGAAAGATAAAAAACATACTGAATTTCAAACATTATGAATGAGATAAATGATTATAATAGATTATCATCAAACATACATCTCTTTTTACTACACATACACTTCTTTTTACTACATATACGCCTTTTTCAGATAGGTTTAGCAATCATTTAACTAGGTCTAGCAGCTCAAAAACAGACATCATACAGATACTTGATTTCATATGAACGACTCATCAAAAATGAAGTATCTTTGAGATCAATATGTTCTTCAAAGCTGATTTAAACTACATATCAAATTTGAAACACTTCATAGAAGTGTTCATCGTTTGAAGCTTTCTGCTGATGTTCAAATAAAGATTCAGTCAAAGCTTCATTGACATTTTCTTCACTCTCTTCATCTTCTCGACCTAACTCTCTATCTCTATCTCTATCTCTATCTCTATTTCTATCTCTATCTCTCGCTGATGTTTGCTCTAGCTCTTGCTCAGTTCGTTGCTGCAGATGCACTTCAACGCGTTCAAATTGACTTGACTTGCGTTAAGTAAAGTTCTCTAGCTCATGTATTGACGACGACGATGAGCTTCTCATGACTCACATAGAGCTCACTCATCGAAAGAGATGCAAGATTTATGACGACGATGAGATAAAGTAAGTGATAGATAGTCGATTGATGAAAGAACGTGTGCGCGTTGTTATGATTATTAAGCTGCTAGATCTAGTTGAGTAATCGCTAAATCTAGTTGAGTAATCGCTAAATCTATCTTGAGAAAGACGTATATGTAGTAAAAAGGGATGTATGTGTAGTAAAAAGAGATGTATGTTTAGTGATAATCTTATAATATCATGTTAATTAAAAAGAATATAACGTTGATTTATATTGATACAACGTCAATGAAAGTGAATTCAAAGAATGCTTAAAAGTTGTAAATAACTTTCATGAATAATATTCAAACAAGTTAAGATAGAAATTAACTTAAGAAAGATTAATTAAACTGCAGCAATGAGAACATTGCTAAATGAAGAAAGAGAATAATGTTGTGATCATGCACTTTGAGTTAGTTTAACATAGATTGTGTCAGACTATTATAAAATAGTATAAAGCTGATGTTGACACGCTAGCGATCTAACATATCTTTGTGAGTAAAACTTACGACGTGTTGCATCTTTTTTCTTCTTCAGCTTTGAACTTCTAGTTAAAATACACTCATATAATTCACTTTATGCAAACTCATAACAAATTTAATCAACAACAAGATTTATCTGTATAAGATGCTGACTACGAATCTTCTGCAAGCTATGCTTGTCAAAAGAGCTGAACAATCTCATTAACATTGACAAAGTAGTAACAGTGCTTTACTCATGTGTTGAGTTCACACACAGTTGAAAAGCAAGACAATAACAACGTGATCATTAATACATTAAAGTTTGCATATACACAGAAGAACAGTAACATCTTTGCATACATGTTGCAATTCATATACAACATACACATATATATTGCGAAGACACGACTCAGCTTTTGCGCATATACAGACAGATGTGATGCAGTAAATTGATTGATTTTTCGCATTTTCAGATCGATTTACACGCAGCGTAATCACACATAGAGCAGTAACAGCACTTTATTTACACATTGAACTCATATATGTCACACACATATACATTGCAAAGACATGATTCAGCTTTTGCACATTTACAGACTTGCATGATGCAGCAAATTGATCAATTTTTCTCATTTTCAGATCAATTTACACACATTGCAATTACATACAAAGCAGTAACAACGCTTGACTCAGCATTAAGCTCATATACAACATTCACACATATATTGCAAAGACATGATTTAGCTTTTGTGCATTTACACGTTTGCATGATGCAATAAATCGATTGATTTTTTGCTTTATCAGATTGATTTACATGCATCGCAATCACATACATTGCAAAGACATGACACAATCTTTGCTTATATATACAGAATGACAGCAACGTTTTTGCGCATGCGTTGCAACTCATATACATGACACAATCTTTGCTTATATATACAGAATGACAGCAACGTTTTTGCGCATGCGTTGCAACTCATATACATGACACAATCTTTGCTTATATATACAGAATGACAGCAACGTTTTTGCGCATGCGTTGCAACTCATATACATGACACAATCTTTGCTTATATATACAGAATGACAGCAACGTTTTTGCGCATGCGCTGCAACTCATATACATCACATACATATACATTACAAAGACATGACTCAGCTTTTACGCATTTACACGCTCAAGTGATGCAGTAAATTGATCGATTTTCGCTTTATTGAATTGATGTACATGCATTGCAATCACATACACTGCGAAGACATGACACAATCTTTGCTCATATATACAGAACAACAGCAACGTCTTTGCGCATGCGTTGCAACTAATATACATCACACACATACACATTGCAAAAACACGACTCAGCTTTTGCACATTTACACATTTGTGTAATGCAGTAAATCGATCGATTTTTCGCTTTATCAGATCAATGTACATGCATCGCAATCACATACATTGCAAAGACATGACATAGTCTTTGCTCATATACACAGAACGACAGCAACGTCTTTGCGCACACGTTGCAACTAACATACAACATTCACACAGTCATTACAAAGACACGACTCAGCTTTTGCGCATATACACATCTGTGCAATGCAGTAAATCAATCGATTTTTCGATTTTCTGATCGATTTACATGCGTTGCAAATACATAAATCAAAACTCATTTAGTTCATTCAACTGAGTAATTATACAGTGAATTTAAAAGTTCACATTGAAGTGATCAGCTTTCATCTACATAAATCAAAGTTCATTTAGCTCACTTAGCTTGATGATTATACAGACAAGTTGAAAGCTCACATTAAAGTGATCAGCTTTCACAATCTTGAATTGTTTATATGATCACTTGATTATATAAACAGCTTATGCGCTCATATGCGCACTTTAATGATTTGACTACTTAATGAAAAGATATACTGCAGCGATTTTGACTAGATTACATGTAATTTAGCATACATACAACGTCTAAATAGTGTCATAGTCATAGATTGCATGCACTTAATGAAGAAATAAAAAAATAAAAAATCATAAAAAATCAAAAGATTTTTATTAAAAGCTTTTAAAAATCAGTGATGAAATTCATTTATACATGATACTAACTATGAATTTACTGTTTAGTTACAGTAAAGTTTAAAGATTATTAAAAGTTTGAATGATATTGAAATGTTGCTTGATGATGAAACATTATGCATTAATTGCATGCAGAGTTTTTATGATCTTGTAGATCTTGATAATCTCAATGTGCATGTTAGTGCTTGTTTATGCAAACTATCAATGTGATTGATCAATGAGAAGATATAAAGCAGCGACTTTGATCAAGATACATGTAATCTAACATATGCACAACGTCTAGACAGTGTCATAGTCATAGACTGCATGCACTTAATGAAGGGAAAAAAAATGTGCATGTTATAAGCAATCTGCATGCAGATGAGAAAATTAAATAAAATGCAAAATTATGAGAGAAATTGCTTATGAAAATCTTTCAATTCAATATCTTGTCGCTGCATTTATGATGATGAAAACTGAGACAAAATACTTTTATGTTTAATTTATTAAGAGTGATTAGTAGAAAGAACTTAAATCATGAACATTCTTTAAATTTATACGTTAACTACATATAAATTTCATTAAAACTGCATGTTTGTTACTATGATATAAATAACTCATGAGTTTCATTAAGTTTAACATAAGCAAACTTAAGAATTTCATTAATATTGTTTGACAAATGTTCAAATATAAGCATTTTATACATAAATGATACATTAATGAAAAAACTTTGTTAAAAGAATAATAATAATAATAAATTCATACACTCTTGTGACATTGATTAGATTGACTCATGAAAGATTCTATGCTATGTGTGTCGAGTGAACAAAACTCTCTGAGGTAGAAAATCGCTCACTGTCTATACGACTGCTACATGCAGTCGAGATGATAAAACTGAGACTATGTATCAAATTTGTTCACGATGATCACATGTTAAAGAATGAGTGTTCTTGTTATTCTAAACTGCTTCAGTAGCATCATTTTCATCATCATTCTCGCTGTTGTCTTGAGACTCTTCGTGATTGAGATGATGACTTGATAGTTCGTGAAGTCGACATCTCATAGCATATTTAATCGAAGATACATTCAATTCAAGCAATGTATCAGAATATGCTTGACTGTCTGATGACTTCATTTGCAGTTGCATCAAAGACTATTCACGCTCAACATGTTTCTTGAGTGCAGATAAACCTTCAGTTCTATGCGTTCAATTTTGATGTGAATTGCAAGAGTGCTTTCAATCTTCTGAAAATCATCTTTTGTTAAAAGAAAAGAAATACAAATGAATTAATAAAGAATTGATGAAATTACATTATTTAATTAAAAGTGTAGCAGATGAACATTTTTACAAAATATAATTAATTTGCATGAGAAAAATCTTTATAAATAACATAAAACAGATGAGTTATACACTTTACAAGTGAATTGAGCATCTACAAGATGTGATATATAATGATGATAATTATTGACTTTAAGAATCTTATTTCTTCACTGAGTTTTAACTTTTAAATGTTTTGATGATAGAATTAACTTTTAATTAAAAACATTGTTTATATAATTTGAAAAAACAGTAACATATATTAATGTGATTAAAGAAGAAATTGACTGTGATATGCATGCACATTGCTGACAAAATGTCTGCAACTTATGCTTAAGAAGTAAACTGTTAAAATTTGAGCAGCAAAAGATTTTATTTATTTTGAACTGTGAATTTGCTGTAAGAAAAACTTTCTGAGTAATTTCTTAAGTTTAAGAAAAAAAATTAGCATAGAAATCATGTCTTATATATGTTGCATGCAACATATTTTCAATAAACACTATATTATATATATATATTTTAAAAACATGAATAATCACAACGCATGCAAAACAAACTTTTGAAAAAAGCATTATAAACAAGAGAGAAAAGATCAAGTAGATGAATAAACAATGATGAATTGCATAAGCAGCAGTAATGCTGATTCAATAATGATTGTGAGCAGCATTGACTCATCACAGAGAGACAGCAACGTAAGATTTAAATACTCATGCAATAATGAAATGAAAGTTATCAGCATCATTGATTTACTAACATAAACATCAATGTTAAAGAAAGAGAAGAACAAAGATCATTCATGAAAAAAAGTGATCTTAAAGCTGATTTAATGTTTTTGAAATGCTTCAGAAAGAAAGATTGAAAGTCAAGATGCATTCATTGCAAAGAATGTACAAAAGTTGAAAACATTCATTTAACTTCTTAATAAATAATTACAAACATAAGAAAATACATGTTTCATATTTGAAACATCATCATGAGTTGACGTAACAAGAAAAAAAGCAACAATAAAGAAGCAGCGACTCAGAAATGATCTGTTATCACTTTGCAAAAGATGTAAGATTTTAATGAAAATAATGAAAAGAAAAGAAATGAAAAAGATATAAAAGAGATCAATTGATCAAATCTTTCAAGAAATCACAAATGTGTCAATGATGCAACGAAATTTAATAATGTTGCTTTGCAAGCTTGAAAGTAAAGATATTGCACTTCACATGATGAATTTAAAAGCTTAAGCAACTTTAGAAAAGTCTCAAACATGAGTGAAGAGAATTGCAAGCTCAACGCATGTAGTGCATAAAAGCTTCGCGATACTAATACATGATGTACACATCACATTGAACATAAGTAATCAAAAGACAATCATCAAAAGATTGATAAAAAACAACGTGAAACTTCATGAAGATTTAAAGATGTTGAGAATAGCTTGATTTAAAAAAATAGTTAAGAGTGAAAAGACTCACTCATTACTCATTGTAAAGATTGCAATTAAAATGATGATAAATTGATTATTAAATGTAAACATGTTGAACTCATATCAAGAATGCTTATGCAAATTGTTTGAAAAAAACTGTTGTATTACACAATGCTATAAATGCTTCAATTTTGATCATATAATTAAATTTTGCTAAAATGAAGAGTGCTGCTTCAAATGTGTAGACAAACATCATATCAAGAAGTGCATTGTGTTAATGAATAAAAGATGATGTGTGAACTGTAATGATAATCATGAACTTTGAAAACATTCATGTTTCAAGTGAAAACTATAGATAAAGCAATCAGAAGAAATCTTTCAAAACAAATCAATCAGATACTTTGAAATGTTGAAAAACAATTACTCATTCTCTTTTTTTTCTTTGAACTTCTTGAATTCAATGAATCTCATGAGTTCAATAAATTCATTGAGTTCAATGAATGTTTTGATGATGATAAGCAGTCAAGACGTTAATGAGTCAACATGATAAATGATGAAAGTCAAGAAAAGATGAGTTGATTGCTCTTCATGCATGATTAGCAACTCAGAAAACATGATGTTTGAATAAATACAGAAGCATTAAGTCAGAAAATGCAAAAAATTCTTGATGATTAAAAGCATATAAAAAGCTGTCTTTGCACAGAGTCAACAACAATTACAAATAACTTTATGATGAATTAAATCTTTCTGCAAATTCTACAATATAACATTAGAAAATCATTAAAAATTCAGAAATCATTTTTGATAGACAGAAAAGTTCATATATTCAACATAATAGTCATTCAGAAACAAGATTGCAACATTAATGTTTCACAAATGTTTAACTTGACTCACAACTTCTTTTATCTAGTGAAAGACTCATCACTTCAAGCAAGAACATGCATTTATATCAACAAGTGTTTAAAACTCAATTAATGAGCTGCGAAAATCATTAAATCAAATATTTGCTTAATCAAGTTACAAACTAACAACTCAAAAGATGAAATACAGATGCTACAATTCATAAACGTTTACAATTCATGCTCACTGTCTATCATTTTCACAGAAGAATCATTTACTATTTCTCATTTAAATGAATTAATCAAAGATGATTGCAATCAGCTAATCATAGAAGATTTCAATCTGTATCACTTACATTGAAAAGACAGAAAATGCTTTATTTATTACATAGTGACTGATGCTTTACTAAACATCATTATGAATATGAGATTAAAGTTACTGCTTGAATCAGACACAATTACTAAAGAGATTCACAATCAGCTTACAACAATAAATTTAGCGTTTAACAGCAAGAAAATTCAATTCATGATATATAAATGCAAAATGAAAATCAATCTACATCAGAAATCTGATCATCTTTCAATTATCACGAAGTTATGTTTATGCACATCTTTCATGCAGCTTACAACTTGTTGATTATGAAAGAAAATGAACACAGAAGCATTAAATGCTCATTTAAAAATACATTTTTTCATTGATCATTTTCTTGATGATAAGACAGCAATAAATGACAGAGTAGTTGAGATCACTCATGCATTACAAGAGATCATTGAGAAGTTTACTTCTTAAGCAAAGTCATTGAATTTTCTATCAAAAAGAGTAATCTAGACTCTTGCAGACTAGATTTATATCATTTTCGTCTGACATAAGCCGGTAATAAAAGATGATCTATTGCAGGTTTCGAAATAGAAATTGGAAAATCTCTACACTAGAGTTATTGTCTACGTGAAACGCTCTGAATAAGAGGTTAAAGAAATATTTAAGTGATGCCAAGTGAATTTTCTAGAAGTTCGAAGCTCGAAACTCGAAAAAACTCTCTATGAAAAGAAATATAAAGAGTCGCTTTATGCGCTCTTTCTCGCCTCGTTTCGCGAATAGTAACGCGAAACTCAGTAGAAGCAATAGCTCAGCGTCAGAATTCAAAACATCAACGATAGAAATCAAAAAGTCAACGTTAGAGATTGAAATAGATTTATGAAACGAACTTAGCATGAGTTTGTCAATAAGCAAACAACTGCAGAACGACATTGTCGATTTATTTCGCAGTCAACAAAAATCGCTCACATCAGTAAATAGAAAAACGCAATACATGTTTAGTTCACTTGATGCATTGATGCTAAATTCACATGCAAACGCGCATAACAAATACAATCAATCTGCGAAATGCGAATTCGCAGCAAAAAGAGCAAACATGAGCGATTGTGAAATTCAAAGAAATGAAAAAGCGAAAAGTAATGAAAAGTTCGCAAAAAGAAGCTAGCATCGAAGTTAGTATGAGCAAGTGCTACAATGTCATCTTTAAAGAGATGCAGATAAAGAGACTGCGCGAAAGAATTGAATTTGCAGTCAATCAGCTAAGACAAGCAATATCAGAACAGAAAGAGACTATAAGTCATAGCTTAA
>JAABUS010004043.1_pt1 | contig 22185 bp, 13 predicted proteins | sample 5560161 | NCBI WGS metagenome assembly JAABUS01 (sample SAMN10711885, study PRJNA513376) | rock metagenome | isolation source: Antarctica rocks | place: Antarctica: Victoria Land, Trio Nunatak nord | collected 2016-01-04
CCTGGTGCCATACTTTTTTCGGATAGGTATTTTAAGCTCGGTCTCGGCAATTTCTATCATAGCAGTAAGCACCTTATTGTGCAACTTTTCCTGTGCAAGCTGCTTTTGCAACGCTACTATTTCTTTGGGCAGTTCTTCGCTTTGTTCAAGTTCCATCGCAGACAAAATAACTGCATTTTCTGTACCCCGTTTTACAATCTCTGCTCCAGTGAAATCCCGTACCCACTCATGAAGCGTGGCACGTGCAACAGTATACTTTTTTGATAACCGTCGGTAACTGATCCCTCCAAATAAATACTCGTCAATTATTGCTTGCTTGTTTACAATGTTGTCCATCTTTTACAATTTTTAATTGTAAACCTATTTTAGGACGAGACACTTGTAACTTGGCAGCAAAAATTTAATGGCACCTGTTATCGGTTTGGCGATAGTCAATGTTCTCATTTTATCACTTTTGCTGTAACAAACTGGATAGATGCATTAAGCCAAAGTGTTCCGCAGGTAGTATTCGTTTGGAAATGAAGATATTATCTTAGCAGTTATGCAATTTGTGTTTTGCGAAAAGTAATTTTTTAATAACTTAAAGTAAATTTGTTATAAAGGAGGAATTATGACAACAAAAGCCATCAGACAAAAATTGGTTGATTATTTACAGGTTGCCGACGAAAAAAAAAATTAAAGCTATCTACACAATGGTAAAGGATGAAATAAATACAACTGAGAATGACTGGGATGAAAGTTGTCTCGTCGCCGTTGCAGGTGTTATCACCTGCAACATGTAGCATAGCCGGCTTCCCCTAAATAAACCGTCTTGCAAAAGAGGAAATATCTTGCTGCTTTCACATCAATGTCTGAAATAACTTTTAATTAATTATTATCCTCAATTCTTTACTGCAACTATTTTTGAATGGAAGCACCTGTTGGTAATGGATAGCAGGTAGCCCCAACACTAAAGGGAGAAGAAAGAAAATACATACCATAATGAGTTAAATACAATTTAAAAGAACTTGAAAAATATAAAGTAAAAGCAAACGATGGAGCATACCTCTTGATAACTATCGGGATGGGAACGCAATTTATAAGCATAATTTCTGGGGCAAACCTGTATTTATGTAAAAGATAAATTACATGCATAATAATCTAATACAGCCGTATTGGAAACTTTGCAAATATCGGGAAGAATATAAATGTTCTTCATCAAGATTTTATGAAAAAGGTGTTGATAAATTTGGCTTCTTAAGACATTTATCTTGCATGATCTCTTCTTATCACGCTTTGTAAATCTGCCCTTCAGTTGCAGGTGATAACACCCTGCAACGGCACTACTCCAACACCTACGTAGGCAAAACCTATAGACTCAATTTAAAGTCTTTATAAACTTCTGTTGTTACTATTATATGTTTAATTCTTGGATTTTGTGAAATTTGAAATCACTTAATGCCCAGACGTTTATTAACTTCCGTCGTCTTGAAATTGCTTTTTTTAAAAGGATGTGCTTCTGTATTAAAAACATAATCTTCAAGATTCACAATTGGGTTTTGACTGAAAGTTAAATAAAAATATTTCATATTCTCCGTAATAAAGAATGTTTCCATTTCATCTTCCTTTTTCATAGTCAAAACGTTTCCAATATGACTATAAGCCACTTCTGTTCTACAATATTTTTTTGTGTCTTCATAATATTTTTTTACCCGGTTGTAATACAAGCTATCCCCGGTATAGTGCCATAAATAATAGGCTGATTCTATAGCTTCAGGGTTCAGTTGGTAATAGGGGTTGATAATAGTGTCTTTAACATAGCCGTAAACCATCGGGATCAAGTCATATTTATTCCATAGAAAATCCCATGCATCATCAGCTTTTTTTGCCCTTTCCATATCCCCCGATAAGGCAAGCAAGGCGGGAAAGTAAGCATCCCAAAGCGTAACTTCTGAATTTACTTTTTCGCCGGTATTCATATCTACTTTGCCATACCATAGTCCATTTTTCCGTGGTTCGGCAATGTTTTTTTGAATAGCACGAATGCTTACGTCCCATATTTCTTTTACCTCAGGGTCTTTAAACAACAACCAGGTTTTGTACAGGTATTCAAAATAAGAATCAGCATAAGCCCCAACCATACTTTGGGTATATGTCCATTCTCCGGTTTGTATGTCAATATCTCGCCCTAACAAATCAATCTTTGAACGCAAAGAAAAAATTTTTTTTGTGGCTCTTTTTGCTATTTGATAATATTTTGGATTTTTTGTATAATAACTCAATATTCCAAATTCGAATATATAAGAACCTGCCTCTGCTACATTCACAATATTACCTTTTGTGGCACCTGTTTTTAAATTCACATAATAATAGGGCAGACCGGTAGGCGAATTAAAAGCAGGAAGTAATCTGTCGGCAAAATCTTGTGCTTTTTTCAATACTTTTTCATTACCTGACATTTCATAAATATTCAATAACCCTCCCAGAATACGAATATCTACTTCAAATACTTTTACTGAAATATCTTTGTCAAAATTCAAGCTGTCAATCACAAAATTTTCTATTCGATTGGCTTCTTTGTCCAATCCCATAACTTTTAAGGTGCTATAAGCATCAATAGTGGACATATTTATTGATTGAGCATACCAGTCATGATACGTTTTTGAAATAGGTAATAAGCCATCGTGAGGCCAGGCATATTTTGTGTAGGCACTCCAGGTTCTTAACGTTTCATTTTTTACATCTTCAGCAAGTGTTAGGGAAAGTGTATCAGAAAACCTCCCTGTATTGCCTTTCTTAGTGGGATAGCACGAAGATAAAAATAAGGGTACAAGAAAGAGAAAATAGATAATCTTCATAATTGTATTGCTTATTTTCTTTTAGTCATAGGGGTAGTTATACAGTTTTGCTATAACGATACGTCAAGTGTCGCATGTTTTAAAAATAATAAAATTTTTTATCTTTTGCAAACAATCGGAGTTAGTAAATACCCGAAGGCTGCTGGAATATAAATATTCTTCATCAAGGTTTTATGAAAAAGGTATTGATGAGTTTGGATTCTTATCGCATTATCCTGGATGATCTCTCTTCTTATCACGCTTTGTAAATTTGCCCTTCAGTTGCAGGTGATAACACCCTGCAACGGCACGACTGCAACACCAACGTCGGCAAAAAAAAAATCAAAATGATTTCATGACTTCTGAGATAAGCAAATTCTTCATCCGAAAATATATCAACTAATATTTTCTCCAATGTTGCCACTGGTACATTTCGCAACTCTTTGTAAGGTGCTTCTGAAACAAGTGTTCTTACAAGAATTGTTTTTTTTTAAGTCTCCAATGTAATTGTTCAGCATATCTTTCCCTGGCATTAAAAAAACCTGGTTGAATTGTTCTTTTAATAAATGATAGACAGATTCTTCTGAATCTCTCTAGATATCTACCAGCATAAAGTTGGTTTTAGGAATGTGCTGACTAAATTCTTTTATAAAAGATGAATCCCAAATACAATAATTGGTGAAAGGAAATTTATTTTTGATAGCTGCACTTACTTTAAAATGCTTCGTATTTAAGTCGGGAATAAATTTGTTACCTGAACCCAATCTGAATTTTCCTTTACCGATTCTCTCAAGAATGTTTCTGTTTACCAGGTTATACACCCGCCAGTTTACTGTAGGTTTCAAGATTTCAGATTCAAATTTTTTGTAAAATTGAAATATCTCCGAAGTGGTAAAAACATCAGTAGGAGTGAACTCTTGTTTTAATTGCTCAATATGTAGGTTTCTGTCTATAGCTGTTTGTGTTTTATGCAAATAAAATCTAATTATTGGCAGCAAACAAGTTTTTGCTGCCGAAAATTTGAACACAGGTAGTAGGTTCGATTATGCTTTTGCAATTCCTGCAACGGCACGACTGCAACACCAACGTCGGCAAAGGGTTTTATGAAAAAGGTGTTGATAAGTTTGGATTCTTAACGCATTATCCTGGATGATCTCTTCTTATCACGCTTTGTAAATCTGCCCTTCAGTTGCAGGTGATAACACCCTGCAACGGCACTACTCCAACACCAACGTAGGCAAAAAAAGGTGTTGATTAGTTTGGATTCTTATCGCATTATCCTGGATGATCTCTTCCTTATCACGCTTTGTAAATCTGCCCTTCAGTTGCAGGTGATAACACCCTGCAACGGCACGACTGCAACACCAACGTCGGCAAAAGCAAAAATTTTCTGTCTTTTTTCTTTCCATTTAGGCATAAGTTTTAGATTAAGCTAAAGTTGCGCACAACGTTGACGGCTTGGCGTTGGGCGGCATTCTGTGTTACTTCAGTCGATAACGCTAGTTGAGTAAAGATAAAAAGTCCATTGTTTATTCTGTTGCTTAATTTATCATGTCAAGCTGGATATGTAGCACAATAGCGAAACAAAAGCGGATGCTGCGTTGAGTCGCCCCACCATAATGCCAAACCATTGCTGTGTGCAGTTTTACTCTGTTTCGCTAAATGCAATCTTGTGTTCTGTTAGGAATTCTTTTATTTGGTCAACATGGATACATAAACCAACATGTAAAAAAGGAAAATTTGAAACTTTACTTTTTTTACCCTCATTTATTATTTCTCTATCCTTAATATCGAAACCCAAATGCAAATGATTTGTAGCATATTGCATTCCGTATATAGTTCCATTAGTGTCAAAAAGTGGTCCACCACTTTGTCCTTTCAGACCTGGTGTGCTCATTTCAATTCCAGTCACTTTACCAGCTCCGTCTCCGAGAAATCTTGTAACAATTCCATCTATAGGAAATGTGGGTGAAGCAGCATTTCCTTCTTTAGTCCATTCAATATCGTCTTTTAAAGCATCATGTTTGAAATTATTGAATTCAGGAAAAGGAAAACCAATTCGGCATAAGTACTTCCCTTGTTTTATATTTTTACTGTCTTTGATAAAAGATGCATGAGATGTATAAAGTTTATTTGTGAAATCTTTAAATTCTAAAATTGCTAAGTCTAATGTTGGATGGGCGTGATAAACAATTTTGTCAATTTTGTCAAAGCAATTGATAAAATTATTTTGTAGCTGAACTGTCGTTTCGTTTGTGTATTTATATTTTAGTTCAATTCCTTTTAAATTTTTTTTGAATTTACCGTCTTTGGCAATTTTGTCTCTCTCTTCTTTAAATTTTGTAAATGTTTGATTTAAAACATCAGCCGTTGGTATCAAATTAAGAACATGCTTACAGGTAACTGCAACTCCATTATCATTCACGAAAAAAAATGTAGATGTTCCAGGTAGAACTAGTCCACCATAAGTTCTATAAATACTATGCAACGGTCTTGTAAATTCAGATGTTTTTTCTATCGCTTTTTCAAACATAAACTTGTTTATAAAAATTACACACAACGAATAAATTTATGCATATTAACAGCAACACAAAAAACATCATCCTTCATTTACAAACTTCTTTACATACTGTATTTCCTGGATTGTTGTTGCGACAATCCACCCTACAGTAGTGTTGCCATCGTTTGGTCTTAAAGATACGAATGTGTTGCATGCTTTAAAAATAGTACGGTTTTTATCTTTGTAAACATGCGAAGACTGCTCACGCCAACTACATTACAAATGAACGAAATGCAACCTTTCGGCTTTGCTCAACGTAAACTGCTAAGCTCAGTTTAATTAATAAATAAAAAAGTTGAACTGAGCGTAGCAACAATGACCCTATAAAATACGAATGCCGGTACCATAAAAAATATGTGCCATCTCTTTCCCCCTTTAGGGCTGCGGCTCCTCGTTTTTGGCATACCATTCTGCAAAAGATTCCTTTGGGCCTTCAGGCATTTCGCGTTGTTTATACCATGGGTTTAATTTATTATTCACCACAAAAGGGATGTTATGTAAAAACCATCTTCCTGCTTTACCTGCAGTTGTAAATGTACCGGGCGAAGATAAGGTCCAGGACATAGCTTTCATGCCCAGCGCTTTCGTGTTAGCGGCATAACCTTCTTTAACTATTACCTGCCGCCACTTGTATAGCTGTTCGTGAATATTAATTTTAACGGGGCACACATTAGAACATGATCCGCATAGGGTAGAAGCGAATGGCAAATCCGCATGCTTTTTCATATCAAGGTTAGGCGCCAGGATAGCGCCGATAGGGCCGGAAATAGTATTGTGATAGCTAAGTCCGCCGCTTTTTCTGTACACAGGGCAGGTATTCATACAGGCACCGCACTTAATACATTTGAGAGAGTCTCTGAAATCGGCACGTCCCAGTTGTCGGGTTCTTCCGGCATCTACCAGTATAAGATGCATCTCCTGCCCTTCACGGGGTTTTTTGTAATGGCTGGAATAAATGGTTATTGGCTGGCCGGTTGCGCTTCTTGCAAGCAGTCTTAAAAAGATACCGAGATGTTTTTTTTGAGGTATCAATTTTTCAAGACCCATGGAGGCAATTTGCACTTCTGACAAATGAGCGCCCATATCTGCATTGCCTTCATTGGTGCATACAACATACTCTCCGGTTTCTGCAACTGCAAAGTTCACACCTGTGAGTGCGGCACGCCGTGAAATAAATATATTACGCAGATGTTTACGGGCAACCCTTGTAAGTAATGTTGGGTCTGATAAGCCTTTTTCAGTTCCAAGGTGTTCATGAAACAGTTCGCCTATTTCTTCTTTCCTTTTATGAATACATGGTAATACTATATGGCTCGGCGGTTCATTGTCAATTTGCTGTATATATTCTCCAAGATCAGAATTGACGACTTCAATTCCACGTTCTTCAAGATATTCATTCAAATGGCATTCTTCAGTAAGCATTGATTTACTCTTTACCATCCGGTTGATTTCCTTTGCTTTTAAAATGGAATACACGATAGCATTGTGCTCTTCTGCATCAGCAGCCCAATGTACTTTAATACCATTCTTTATAAGATTTGCTTCAAACTGCAAAAGGTATTCATGAAGATTTGAAATAACATTGCTTTTAATTGCAGAAGCTGCCTCACGCAGTTGTTCCCATTCCGGTATTTGCTTTGAAGCTATGTCCCGTTTTTCCCTGATATACCATAAAGCCCCATCATGCCAGTCTGTACGCTCCTCATCTTTGATAAAGGCTTCTGCTAAGGCTGCATGATCTTTTGTTTCACCGGGCTTCATCATTTCACTTTGCTTCATAATGTGGAGTTTAATATTTCAGCTATGTGTACTACTTTAATGTTACTCTTATTTCTGTGAAGGATTCCTTCGAGGTGCATAAGGCATGAGAGGTCTGAGGAAGTGATGTATTCTGCACCATTTTTTGTATGATCCGTCACCCTGTCTTTTCCCATTTTTACTGATACTGCTTCTTCTGCAACACAAAAAGTGCCGCCAAATCCGCAGCATTCATCTGCACGGTCTAAAGTAATTGGTTCCAATCCCTTCACCATATTTAAAAGGTGTTGAGGTTTTGAAAATGGAGGCGCATTAAGTTCACTCATTTGTGATAAATGCAGTCCGCGCAATCCATGACAGCTATGATGAATTCCAACCTTATGAGGAAACACAGCATCCAGCTTTTCTACTTTCAGAATATCGGTTAAAAACTCAACCAGTTCATACACTTTTGTACGGATAGCTGCTGCCTGCTCTTCATTTTTACCGGAATGAAGATGGTCTTTAACGTGCAGCACACAACTGGCTGAAGGAGCTACGATATAATCAAACCCTGCAAAATTTTCTATAAAAAGGTCATTGCATCCTTGCGAAAGATGTTCGAAACCAGAATTTGCCATTGGCTGTCCGCAACACGTTTGCCTGGGAGGGTAAACAACATTTACCCCTAATTTTTTCAACAATTGTAATGTCGCTTTCGCAGTATCAGGATAAAACTGGTTAACGTAACAAGGTATAAAAAGTCCGATGGTCATATGTATATGTTTATAAAGGTTTTACAAGCGAAATCCTATGCTTATCTTAATCTACCACGAAATGAGCAATTACTTTTATTAGATTAAGTATTTTGTTCGCAACCTTGATGAACCTCATGTCAAGGCTCAAGCCGCGGGCTTCGTTATTGCAACAGGACTCCACCCGCTTGTTTCCGAAACTGCTTCGCATGTTTCGGAATGCCTTCGCCTTCGCTTAGCACCCAACCGGCTGATGTCCCTTATGCAATAACTGTTGTCAGAAGCGAATATAAAGTCAACCCCAACAATCCTTTGCTAAGTATATACCTAATCCTACACTTTAATCTAAGATGTTTTAAAAGCTAACGAATAATATTTTTGCTTCCACAGCGGAAAATACAATTTTTTTATTAACAAAGATTAGTTCATGCTTATCGCCTGTTGTATAAATTACTTGTACAGTAACTTTTCAAGGCATTCATCTAAGTCTGTTGGTTTTAAAATAGCTAAGTTTAGTCCAAATGGTATTATCACCAAATCCGGTTATTGTCTTTTTGTATCATGTTGTTATACCAATCCTCCTGGTCTTCCTATTTAGAAAGAACACAGTTAAAACAATTACAATCAATGCAATGGCTAACACCAGCAGATATATAAATCCATTCGATACCTCAGAAACTGCTGTTGTTGTTGCTGTTGCAATCATTTCATATTTTGGTATTATCCAGTTTATAACATATGCCTGCAGAGTTGTGAGTACACAAACAACAAACAACATAATAAAGCTATGTTTTACCGTAAAACGGAAAAGCGCGGATTCTTTTCCAACAAGACCAACAGCAGCAGACCCGATAGCTATTGATTGGGGAGAGATCATTTTGCCTGTAACACCACCTGAAGCATTTGCGCCCACTGTTACTAAAGGATCAACCCCTATGGCCTTAGCGGATGAGTATTGAAGTTTACAAAATAAGGCATTTGACGAAGTGTCGGAACCGGTTAGAAAAACACCCAGCCACCCCAGAATAGGCGAAAAGAAAGGGAATAGTACACCGGTACTTGCCAACGCCATAGCCATAGTATTGGACATGCCTGAATTATTAGCGAGGAAAGCAAAGCCAACAACTGAAGCAACGGTGACTATCGGATATTTTAACTGATTTAATGTTGCAAAATATGCTTTAGCTCCTTCTTTAAAACTCATTCCAATCAAAGGCAATGAAATGAGCGCCGCTATTAACAAAGCAGAACCGGGGCTGGAAAAATAATTAAATTCGAAAGGTTTAATGACAAGGGGGCTGCCATCTGTTTTGAACATAGAATTTTGTAAGCCGGGTATATCGAACTTTATAATACCGATAGAATTAAGAGCTGCTTTAACGGGTTCCAGTCCCCATGCAATCACCATAATGGTCATGATAATAAATGGAGACCACGCCCTGATAACCTGACCGGTTGAATACTTAAGTTGAGTATCAATTGTTTGTTGCGGTTCTTCTTTAAAACGCCATATAGACTTTGGCTTCCAATACTTTAAAAGCAGCATAAGGGATATAATTGAAGCAAGACCAGCAATCACATCAGGAAGCATTGGACCCATATAGTTTGAAGTGAACCATTGAAAGAATGCAAATGATATTCCTGAAACTAATATTGCAGGCAATACCTCAACTGATTTTTTAAAACCAGACATCAACGTCACCAAATATAAAGGAACAATTACCGATAAAACAGGAAGTGTTCTGCCCACCATTTGAGAAATAGCCATTTCAGGTATATCAGTAACTTTGGAGGCAATAATTATGGGTGTACCTATGGCACCGAAAGCAACAGGGGCTGTATTGGCAATCAGGCAAATTCCGGCAGCATAAAGAGGATTAAATCCAAGTCCGACAAGCATTGCAGCGCTAATTGCTATAGGTGCGCCAAAACCGGTAGCGCCTTCCAGGAAAGCGCCAAACGAAAAAGCAATCAGGAGCGCCTGTAACCTCCGGTCGGTAGTGATGGATGCCATAAAATTTTTAATTATTTCGAACTGACCGCTTTTGACGGTGATGTTGTATAAATACACGGCACCTATAATAATCCAACAGATGGGAAATAAGCCGTACAACATTCCATTGAATGCAGATAAAAGAGCAAGTTTTGCAGGCATACCATATAAAAACATGGCTACCAAAATAGCAACTAAAGCTGTTAACAAACTTGCTTTGTAGCCTTTCATTTTCTTTATAATTAAAGCACTGAATATAAAGATTACCGGCACTGCGGCAACCAAAGCGGAAAGTGCTAAGTTATTTAACGGGTCAATGATTTGAGTCCATTTCATGGTAGTTTCTTCTAAGGAGTGAATATCTTTTTATAGGATTAGGTAGATATTTCGCATTCGCATTACTTTCTATAATAAAAAAACACCTAACAACAGTCATTGCATAAGGGACATCATAAGGTTTGGTGCCGAGCGCATTGCGAGGGCATTCAAAAACATGCGTAGCAGTTTTTGAAAAAAGCTTATGGAGTCCTGTTGCAATGACGCAGCCCTGCGGCTTGAGCTTTTAATATTGAGATTAAGAAGGTTTTGCGAACTAAATACATAATCCTATCTTTTTAATTTAATACAACAGGTTCTTATAGATAACAACTTAGTTCTTTTTAATCTAATAAATGCTTATTGGTTAAAATTTAATTGAGAAATTTTGTTCCTTTATTTTTGTCACTTTTCTTAAGGATTCCAGAATTTCATTATTTCTCTTTTGCGTTAGAATTAATTATACATGTAATTGCTTTTAGTAAACTTTCATTCTTACTGTTATTGCATTGGACAGCCAGTGTTATAATCCCTCATTCTTCGGGATAACACCCCTTATAAAGCCATTATGGTATTTCAATTTTCTGCTACTTTTTGCACCAAGCCACTTCCGGACGCATTGCTTTCGCATATTTTCTGCTATGGCATCCTAATGCCATAATTCCAACTTGCTTATTGCTCCTTCCACTGGCAACTGCCATCAGTAACAGAAGTTTCATCACATTTTTCTACAGCTTAGTCACATTTCTAAAAAAGAGTTATTACGATGTTCTAATCTTGTTGAAAATAATGATTGATGAAAGTAAGATGGAGAGAGCATGAAATACTATTCGTTACAATTTTAGTTGCAGTACAAATTAGCCTGTCATTATTAAAAATTAGTAACCATGCCGGTGAACAATTAGAAATAGATTTCGCTTCGCGATTTAAAGAAAATGGGATAGCTTTTATTTATTGGAGAAATGTATTGCTTCCGCAGATAAGTTCATTATTGCTGATGTATCTTAGCTACTTATCGATCAATCTGCTTATTCTGCCATTAATTAAAAAAATCTCATTCAGCGATTTTGAAAAACTGCTCACGATAAACGTAATCAAGACTATTTTATCAATTGCAGCTATCAGTTATCTGTTGGCAATCAGTGTAAATGTTATTTCCTGCTATGCAAAGCCACATTTATTTAATTACGGTGGTTATCGATTTTTGTCATTATTCGGTTACAACGATAAACCGCTGAGTAATTTATTTTCAGGCTTCGACAGAGCTATCGGGTTTGTAATTTTCCTTACTGCATTTGCAGGTTTACGGGAATTAATTATTTGGCTTATTGAAAAGCCTGATGATAAAAGGGAATTCAGAGTACTGATTGTCAACAACACAACACCTTTATCTTTCATTTACTTTTTAATGTTATTTTTAATCAATCCGGTTCATGAAGTTTTCATAACATATTTTTCCTGCGTAACTCCGGTATTCCTTTTATACATTTATCTGACTTTCTGGCTCTTTCCGTTCAAAGGTGACGACTCATTTCTAAAGCTCCCTGTTTTACTTCGTCTGCTGTTAGCAACTTTTATTGGAACCCTGCCATTTATTTTTCTGTATTGGAATAATGATTTGTTTCAATTTTTGATTCTTTGGGCATTTCTTTTATTGATAGTCACACCTCTTAGCTGGATGCTTTACCAGCAGAGAAAAGACAAAATAATACAACTAAGGGGTATGGAAACAGCATTGGCAAAATCAAATGCGGACTTGCAATTCTTACGTTCTCAAATTAACCCGCACTTTTTGTTCAATGCCCTCAATACATTGTATGGGACTGCTTTAAAAGAAAACTCGGAACACACTGCAGAAGGAATACAAAAGTTAGGGGATATGATGAGGTTTATGCTGCATGAAAACAATCTCGACTTCATTCCCATGTTTAAGGAAATCGAATACCTCAAAAATTATATTGCTTTACAAAAACTCCGTACACAATCTTCACCTGATATTCTTATTGAGGATAATATTGATGAGGCAAACTGTAACCGCAACATAGCGCCCATGCTTTTAATTCCCTTCGTAGAAAATGCTTTTAAACACGGTATTAGTTTAAAAGCAAAATCATGGATTAATATTAAGCTTGAATGTGCTGAAACACTTATCACATTTCAAGTAAGGAACAGTATACATAATCGTTTTGCAGGTGATACAGAAAAAGACAAATCTGGTATTGGGTTAAAAAATGTGGCAGAACGTTTAAAACTCTTATATCCTGCCAAACATGAACTGATTGTGAGTGAAGATAAAAATGAATTTATATTGAAGCTGATTATAAAATAAAACAGCAATAAACAGTATGCGATGTTGAAAGCAATAGTGATAGATGATGAACCCTTAGCTCTTGAAGTTATCAAAGGCTTAACAGAAAAGGTGACTTTTGTAGAGTTGGCAGCATATTTCACAAATTCATTTGAAGCAATGGAATTTCTTCAAACGAATAAAGTTGATTTAATTTTTTTAGATATAAAAATGCCTGACATCTCAGGGATAGAATTTCTGAAATCAATCTCTAACCGGCCAATGGTAATATTTACTACCGCTTATAGTGAACATGCCGTTGAGAGTTTTGAGCTGGATGCAATTGACTATTTACTAAAACCTTTTTCATTAGCCCGTTTTTTAAAAGCTTGTAACAAGGCTTATGAAAACTATGAATTGAGAAGAAATAAAAGTAATTCTTCTTTCGGTCTTTCGTATGTTTTTATAAAGAGCGGCTATGAGCAAATACGGGTTGAGCTTAATGATATTCAATATGCAGAAAGTAATGGAAATTATGTCGTACTTGTATTGGAGAACAAAAAAATTGCTTCCCGGCTTACCATGAGTGAAGCAGAGGCATTGCTACCCGCAACAGACTTTATACGGGTTCACCGCTCTTATATCGTATCAAAGAAACATATTCAAAAAGCGGATAAAAAAAGCATTTGGATTCAACAAACAGAAATCCCCATAGGCGCTGCTTACGCAGCAGAAATCGAAAAAATAATCAAATAAAAATTTAATAATGAAAAAAGTAGTATTGATCTTGTTAACCTGCGGGTTGACACAGGCAGTCTTTTGTCAAAAGACAACTAGGCAAAAATTGGATGAATTGATGGGTGCCTACTGCAAAGTCAATAAGTTTAATGGTTCAGTATTGGTTTCTCAAAAAGGTAAAATTCTCTTAGAAAAAGGTTACGGGATAAAAAATGCACGAAATAAAACAATGAATGATGCAAACGGCATTTTTCAAATCTATTCTATTACAAAAACATTTACCTCTACAGTTATTTTAAAATTAGTAGAACTAAAAAAACTGTCATTATCAGATAAGTTAAGTAAATTTTATCCGGAATTTCCGAAAGGTGACAGCATTACTATTGAAAATTTGCTTACGCACACATCTGGTATTTATGATTATACTCATGGCAATAATATGACTGACCAAACTGAGAAGTCATTCATAACATTTATAGAAACAAAGCCTTTAGATTTTTCGCCTGGCACAAACTGGAGTTATAGTAATTCAGGCTATTGGCTTCTTGGGTTTATCATTAAAAAAGTAACAGGTATGGCTTATGAAGATGCTGTAAAGAAATATATATTCAGCCCGTTGCAAATGACACATAGTGGTTTTGATTTTAAGAACTTGCACGATAAAAACAAAACAACCGGGTATGAAATATTTTCAGATGAAACGAAAAAAGAAGCTGTTGTATATGACGCACCTGGTCCATTTGCAGCAGGTGCCATTTATTCAACGGTGGGCGATTTGTATAAATACTACAATGGTCTGCAAGGCTATAAACTAATAAATAAAGAGTCACTAAAAAAAGCTTCTACGCCCTTTAAAAACAATTATGGTTACGGCTGGATAATCAATTCTTATGAGGGAAGGGAAATTGTCTCACACAGTGGAGGAGCCGCAGGTTACGGAAGCAATTTTGCGAGAATTCTTAAAGAAGATAATTGTATTGCTTTGCTAAATAACACAGAAAATGCAGATGTAGAAATGTTAACAAGGAAAATACTTGATGTGATTTATAAAAAATCATATAAGATACCAACAGAAATTAAAATTGATAAACAAACCCTTGAAAAGTACGTGGGTTACTATTTTGCAGATCTGCCTCTTACGTTGCACATATTTATAGAGGGTGGAAGATTGGCAGCAGAACCAACCGGCCAACCAAAAACTACTTTGTTAGCACAAAAACAAGAGTATTTTTATTCTATAGAAGCAGATGCCTACGTAGAATTTAAAAAAAATGACAAGGATACCTATAATGAACTAATCATCCATCAGGGCGGAAAGAACGTTAGCGCGAAAAGGTTTCAACCTGCCTGGGGGTTGATAGGCAATGCAACATCAAAAGGCTGGGAAGAAAAGATACCAGACATTAAATTTACTGAAGACACACTTAAAAAAGGTTTGTGGGTTTTGAACAATATAAAATTAAATACAGGAGAATTAAAATTCAGGTTTAACAATGATTGGAATATAAATTATGGCGACAATGGCAATGATAAAATGTTAGACCTGCATGGTAAAAATATTAAAATAGAAGCAGGCACTTATGATATTATACTTGATTTTACAGATGAAGCGAAACTAAAGTATAGTATTTCAAAAAAATTTTAAGCAGAAAAATTAGAGTATTAGAAAAACTCAAATAGATGTGGCGAGGGGACTCACTTCAGCTTATAGAGTCAAAGCAATTGATAGCGCTTATAATTTAACTGGAAACATTACCACATCTGTATAGACGATAAATTACTTCTTGGTACTTTCGGCATGTCTGTTAACTATTTTAATTTCTTGTAATTGTTGTCTTTATCTGCCGTTTAAGACTAATTCCCAAAAAGTTGAGAAAATTTCCTTTGCGCTTTATTTTATTGTTTTATCTTGTTAACAAATAGATAATATGTAAACAACAAACTGGAAACATTCCCCGTATAGTTTTGTCATCAAATAATCAACCAAAACAACTATTGTATGAAGCATTTTAACCCTGTCAAAATGGTATTGTTATTTATCATAACAATACCTCTGTTTAATTTCTCTCTCTTAGCCCAAGTCACTCTTATCAAAGGTAAAGTGACAGATGTATCTTCTCAGGAGCCGGTTGCAGGCGCTACAGTTTCCATCAGGAACTCAAATGCAGCAACTTCTACCGATGAAAAAGGCGAGTTTTCTATTAACGCATCTAATAAAGATGAATTAGTGGTAAGTTATGTAGGCTATGAAAGCCAAACGTTACCAGTAAAGAAGGGGTATATAAATATTCAGATTAAACAGGGTTCTGGCCAATTAAATGAAGTAGTGGTTACTGCATTAGGTGTAAGAAAGGAAACCAAGCGTATAGGCTATGCACTGCAGGAAGTAAAAGGTGAAGACCTGGTAAGAGCGAGGGATGCTAATCCGATATCAGGATTAACGGGTAAAGTTGCAGGCTTATCTGTTGGACCTTCTGCAGAATTATTGAGAAAACCTACCGTGCTTTTACGTGGCAACGAAATTACGTTATATGTGGTTGATGGTATACCCATCAGTTCTGATACCTGGAATATCAGCCCGGATGATATCGAAACGTATACTGTTCTAAAAGGTCCGTCTGCTGCAGCATTGTATGGCAGTCGTGCCCAGTTTGGTGCTATTCTAATAACTACCAAAAAAGGCAGCAGGAGAAAAGGATTTACAGTAGAGGTAAACTCAAGCAATGTAATTGACAAAGGTTTTCTCGCCTTCCCGCGTACACAGGATAAGTATGGCGGAGGTGAAAATACTTACTACCAGTTCGTTGACGGTAAAGGTGGCGCTCCCGGTGGTGTGGATGGTGACTATGATGTTTGGGGGCCTTATTTTAATGGACAAATGATACCCCAATATGACAGTCCCGTTGACCCGGTAACTGGGGTAAGACAAGGTACGCCCTACACAGCAAGAGGAAAAGATAACCTGAAGAGGTTTTTGAGAACAGGTTTTCAAACAACCAATAATATTGCATTATCCGCCGCAGGCGATAACTACAATATGCGTTTCTCAGTTTCACATTCTTATCAGCAAAGTTATATTCCCAATAACCAGTTGAACATTACCAATTTCAATATGTACTCTTCTTACAACCCAAGTAAGAAGCTAAGGATTGATGCGAATATTAATTATAACAGGCAATATACTCCTAACTTTCCTGATGTAGATTATGGCCCCAATAGTTTGCTATACAATGTTGCTATCTGGACCGGTGCAGACTGGGATGTTGATGCTCCTGATATCAGAGGTATATGGCAGGCCGGTAAGGTAGGGACTCAGTCTGTATTTGCAGAATACCAGCGTTATCATAATCCATGGTTCCAGGCGTATGAATGGGTAAGAGGTCATTATAAAAATGATCTTTATGGATACATATCAGGCAATTATAGTATTAATGATCACCTTAATGCAACTGTTCGTACCCAGATTACTACTTACGATTTATTGCGCACCGAAAAGATGCCATACTCTGCACATCCCTATGGACGAGAAGGCAACCAGGGAGATTACAGGGAAGACAGGCGGGCTTTATTTGAAAATAATACCGAAGCGCTCGTTAATTATAATTATACAATAAAGGATTTTGTGAACCTGGCAGGACTGGTAGGTGGAAACATGAGATCTTTACAATTTAATTCTGACTGGACATCTACTGATTATCTTAATGTTCCTAATGTTTATAGCTTTTCCAATTCTAAAAACCCTATCCAGGCATCAAGTTTTGGTTCTGACTTAAGGGTATTAAGTGCCTATTATTCCGTAGATCTTTCTTTGGGCAAATATGCTACGATATCATCAACAGGCAGGATTGACAAATCTTCTGCCGCGCCTGGTCTTTCTACATACTTTTATCCAAGTGTTTCTGCAGCTACAGTTATTTCTGATTATATTCACCTGCCTAAAGCAGTTTCTTTCTTAAAACTTCGTGGTTCATATGCTTCAGTACATGGTGATGCCACTTCGTCTGTTATAGGCCCGGCACCTTTTAACAGCATTACTGCTTTAGGTGCAAATCCTTCCGGAAATTCTTTGTTTGATAATCCTATTGATTATGGTAACGCTTACCAGTCACCCTATGGTGGTCCTGATTATTCGCTGGCATCTGTATATTCTACCAGTAAGCCATATAATAATCAGACTGCAGCTTACTATACCAGCAACCTGTATGATCCTGACATAAAAACTTTTAACCGTGTAAGTTATGAAGCGGGCCTTGATATTAAGTTTCTTAAAAACAGGGTCGGTTTAAGCGCTACAGGTTTTAAATATATAGACGGACCAAGAATTTTACAAAATCCTATTTCTTCTGCAACCGGCTTTAGCTATTATTTTTTGAATGCTTTAACTACTAAAAAAACCGGATTTGAACTTACCTTGTCAGGCACACCGATAAAAACTGCAAGGGGTATAAGCTGGGATGTTATGGTTAACTGGTCAACCTTCCAGGATAAATTTACTAAATTACCTCCGGGTCAGCTTATTTACAACCGATACTATGTGTCAGCAAATACCCGTACCCAGGTAAAGGAAAATCAAAGTTTTTATAGTGACCGTGTAGATGCATTTTATACAAGCGCATTTTTAAAAACAAAAGATGGGCAAATTATAAACGACGCGGGAGGTAAACCCCTTTCTGTTGGCGGCCAGCGTTTGGGTTATTTAAACGGAGATTTTCAATGGAGCATTTACAATAAAGTTAGCTGGAAAAGTTTATCCATTGGTTTCCAGGTTGATGGAAATGTAGGCGGTGTGACAGTGGACTACATGCGCAATAAAACCGTTCGCGGTGGCAGAAATATTGAAACAGTAGAAGGTGCCATTGGCGCGGCACGTTACCAGGATTGGTTAAATTTTGGTCCTAACAATAACCCGGGCGCAAATCCAAATTATAAAGGAACGTATGTAGGAGAGGGAGTAGTAATAACAAACGGCGTGTCACCCAACTTAAATTCTACCACCGGAGAAATAACCAATTATGATGAAATGAAGTTTGGCCAGAATACTACTCCTGTTCTTGTACAGGACTATGTAAGCAAGTATTACAATATTAACGAGTCTAACCTCATGAGCAAAACTTTTGGTAAGTTACGTGAAGTAACTATAAGCTACGATTTGCCCGAAAGATGGTTATCAAAATCATTTATTAATAAAGTTTCTCTTTCAATGGTTGGCAGAAACTTACTCTACTTTTATGGAGACAAACGTTTTAAAGATGTTGATCTTGACCAGTATAATTATAGCGTAGGACAGACACAATTGCAATCACCTACTACCCGCCGTTTTGGATTTAATGTAAATGTTATATTTTAGAATACAATTATCATCAGCATACATCATTGTTTTAATACCGAAGGTGATGTATGTTTTAAAAGAATAACAATGAAAAATATTAATAAACTTATTTTACTGTCGGTATGTATTTTAACCGTACTTACAAGTTGTAAAAAAAGCTTTGAGGATTTAAGCGTAAATACTAATAAACCTTCGAGTGTTCCGCCGTCGCTTTTATTAACCGGCGTTTTAAATAGTATATATGATGCTCCCGATGAGGAAGCAGAAATAGCTGATCAGTACTACATTTATAATTATGACTATTACGGCAATAACAGGTACGATTTCGGCAGCGGCGATAACTATTACAGCACCCTGGAAAATGTAATAAGAATGGAAGATGAAGCTGTTAAAGCAGGTTCTCCTGCCCTTAATCCTTATAGTGCTTTAGGTAAATTTTTCCGGGCATATTTCTTTATTAAAATGAGTATGGAAATGGGCGACATTCCTTTCACCCAGGCACTGCAGGGCATTGCTAACTTGTCTCCCGTTTATGATCCTCAAAAACTGGTATTTCAAAAATCTCTCCTGTTATTAGACAGTGCAAACACTGATTTGACTGCTCTTATAACCAAAGGTGAAAATAATTTTGCCGGTGATATCTATTACGGTAATGATTTAAAAAAATGGCAGAAGGCTGTCAACACTTATAAACTAAGGGTTCTGATTGACCTAAGTAAAAAAGAAAATGATGCTGAACTAAACATCAAACAACAATTTGCAACCATTATTGGTAATAAAAGTCAGTACCCTATTTTTGAGAATGAAGGTGACAATCTTCAGTACACTTATGTAACACCTACCAATTTTTATCCTAATAATCCTGGCAGTTTTGGTTTCGACGCTTCGCGCAAAAATACTTCAGCCACCTATTTGGGTTTATTAACACAGTTAAAAGACCCAAGAACTTTTGTAACAGCAGAACCGGCAAGATATTACGTAGATAACCTGGGCAAAAGTCCAACTGATTTCTCAGCTTTTGTTGGTGCAGACCCCGGTTTGGATTTAGGCGTTATGTATAGTGAAGCAGGTTCAGGAAAGTATTCTTTCCTAAATAGAAAGTATTTTTTCTCCACTTATACGGGTGAGAAAAGTATTCAGATCGGTTATGCTGAAATGTTATTTAATATTGCTGAAGCTATTAACCGTGGATGGATAACCGGTGATGCCGAAGCTTACTATACAAATGGTATTACTTCTTCCATTCAGTCTTATGGTATTCCTTTAACAGGTTCATTTTCCGCCTATTTTTATCGTCCCGGTTCTACTGATGTTGCCAATGCTGCAAACTATGATGCCTATCCTGTTGATTTCGACTTCAATACTTATTATGCTCAACCTGCAGTTAAATATGCAGGTAATTCTGCTGATGGCCTGAAGCAAATATTACAACAAAAATATCTGGCTTTATTCCGGCATTCCGGTCTGCAGTCTTATTTCAATTACAGGAGAACCGGCGTTCCCGCATTTTCTACAGGTCCCGGCACCGGGAACGGAAACCGGATTGCCTTGAGATTTCAGTATCCCGGTTCAGAACGTTCGGCAAATACAGCTAATTATGATGCTGCCTTAAAAAGTCAGTTTGGTGGAAATGATGATATAAATGCAGTAATGTGGATACTTCAGTAACTTAAACTAAGCGAGTTTTCAACTTTGAATTCCTCGTAGGTAAATAATGTTTTATGATTGAAAAACAAATCTTTAAAACAAAAGAAATTTCAGATGAAATAACGGGACTATTTAATAAATACGGTAATGAAGATTATGACGGAGAGCCTATTTCACAAACATCACACATGATGCAATGTGCTTTACTGGCTATGGGAGAAGGTGAGATAGAATTGACCCTTGGAGCATTTTTACATGATATTGGTCACTTGCTTAAACATGAACAAACCACCGAATTGATGGGAAGTTTTGGTGTTGTAAATCATGAAGGTATAGGTGCAGCTTACCTTCGGGAAAGAGGATTTTCAGAAAGAATATGCGCCATCGTAGCCAATCATGTTGCAGCCAAGAGGTATCTTGTAGCTACAGATGAAAATTATGCAGCAAAATTATCGCCTGCAAGCCGCGAAACTTTAAAGTGGCAAGGTGGCCCCATGACGGATAAAGAAGCGAAAGCATTTAAAAATCATTTCTTTTTTGATGACATTATCAAAGTAAGATTGTGGGACGAAAAGGCCAAAGATGCTAGTGTTCCAATGCCGCCTCTGGATTTTTTTATCAATCTCATTCAGGAATATTTAAAAGGCAGGAGCTAAAGAGACCGGTGATATTTTTATTTGTTTTCTTGAAGAATATTAATAGCAAGGGTTACAAAAAAGTAAAGTAAGCTTAATGATTATTTCCAAAAAGCCGTTTTCAGCTAATGGTAAAAACTATTCTCCTGCAGAAAAACCAATTGTAGTTATTTGTATTGATGGATGCGGGGATGAATATTTGGACGCAACACTGGCTGTAAACCGCATGCCGAATCTCAACAAAATGGCAACAAATGGTTATCGCGGAATGGTACGCGGGGCCTTGCCTTCTTTTACCAATGTAAACAATTCTTCAATAGTAACAGGAGTTTCGCCTGCTGTGCATGGTATCAGCGGTAACTTTTTTTACGATGCTGCAAAAGACCAGGAGGTGATGATGAACTCCGCAGAATACCTGCGGGCAGAAACAATATTAGCAGCAGCTTCCAACGCTGGAAGAAAGGTAGCTGTTGTAACTGCAAAAGAAAAATTACGCGATATTCTTTCTCACAAAATGAAAGGCATTGCTTTCTCTGCCGAAAAAGCAAACCAGGCAAAAAAAGAAACACATGGTATTGATAATGCAGAAGAAGTGACGGGTCAAAAAACTCCTGCTATTTACAGCGCTGATGCAAGCCTGTTTGTATTGCGTGCGGGTGTTGCATTAATAGAAAAAGGATTAGCCGATTTTTTGTATCTCTCTCTTACCGATTATATGCAGCACACTTATCCGCCTGACGCTGAAGAGTCTCTTGCTTTTTATGAAGCAATGGATGTCGAAATAAGCAAGCTTTTGCAACTGGGCGCTGTTGTGGGCGCCACTGCCGATCACGGTATGAATGCCAAGATAAAAGCCGACGGATCTCCCAACGTATTATTTGTTGAAGAGATGCTGGAAAAAAAATTTGGCAGCGGTTTTCGTGTTATCTGTCCGATTACTGACCCTTACGTAAAGCATCATGGGGCATTAGGTTCTTATGTGGTAGTGCATGTAGATGATAAATCTATTATTAATGAGGTAAAGAATTGGTTAGTGATGCAAACTGGCATTACAGAGGTGCATGATAAATCAACTGCCGTGACCATATTAGAACAGCCGGAAGATCGCACAGGAGACCTTGTTGTACTATCAGGAAGAGATGTGGTTGTGGGACGCAGACCTCAATACCACGACCTGTCTGCATTAGACGGCACATTACGTTCGCACGGTGGAAGGTATGAAGAAATGGTGCCTATGATTATTTCTCACCCTTTAAATGCGCTGTACACAATGAAAGCAGCAGCAGATCCGCGCAACTTCGACATTTTTGATTTTACTATTAATGGAACAAACTAATGTATTGATATGGACACACAGGAGAAAACCATTGAAG
>JAABUS010004044.1_pt1 | contig 22176 bp, 19 predicted proteins | sample 5560161 | NCBI WGS metagenome assembly JAABUS01 (sample SAMN10711885, study PRJNA513376) | rock metagenome | isolation source: Antarctica rocks | place: Antarctica: Victoria Land, Trio Nunatak nord | collected 2016-01-04
AGATCATCTCGATATTCTTAGAACAATGAAGATTATCAAACGAAACTACTATTGATCATTCATGCGAAAGACAGTAGATCGATATATTCGAAACTGCTATGTTTGTCAATGATCAAAGACATCTAGAGATAAATCAAATGACTTGCTTCAATCTCTATCAATATCTGAACAGCGATGACAGAACATAGTCATGAATTTCATTATCGATCTACTTGATTCGTACGACTACAACGCTATTCTGACTGTCATCTGCAGATTGTTGAAAGAAAGACATTATATCTTTTGCATCACTGATGATGAAGATATCACAGTCGAAAAGACAGCTGAAATGTTGCTTCAATGAATATATCAAACTCACGATTTATCAAGCTTCATTGTATTCGATCGAGATTCTCAATTCATCTTCATTCTTTGAAAGTTTCTTTGCAAACGACTGAGCATTTCTCTTCGATTGTTTATCGTCTATCACTCTCAGATCGACGATCAAAGCGAACGAGTCAATCAGAATGTCGAGCGATATCTTCGTTTCTTCTGTTTGTACATGCAGAACGACTGATTCAAGTGACTACTCATGATCGAGTTTGTCAACAATAACATCTTGTTTTCAATCATTTTCTTGATCTTCTTCTTCATGAACAAGAACTTTCACTCTCGTATGAGCTTTGATTCTGACATCATCGAGTATGAAAGCATTCGCGAACGTCTGCAGATCGCTTGAGTTGAAGATATATTTGATCACATGAATAGAACACTGATCTTTGCTCGCGAAGCTCTGATCAAAACACGAGAGCAAATGATGAATCAGATTAACAAGCATAGAAAGAAGATCAATTATGAGATTGAATCAAAGATGTTTCTGAATGAAAGAAACATCGTTACAGCGAGATCTTTCAAGAAGCTGAATGACAAAATGCTCGATTCTTTCATCAATCTAGATCTCGTCGACTCTTCATATAAACTGAAATTATCAGAGTTTATGCATGTTCATGATGTATTTCATTCTGATCTGCTTCGCTCTGTCGTTGACAACTCTCTGCCTGATCAAAAGAATGAATCTTCGAAGTCAATAGTGATAAAAGATGAAGATGAATGAAAAATCGATGATATACTGAACTCTCGACGCTATAGAAGACGACTTCAATATCGAGTCAAATGAAAGAGCTATGACAACGATCTCAACTGATATAACGCTGACGATGATGAATTTATGAACGCTCAAGAGATGATTGATGACTTTTATATCAAATATTCAAGAAAAGCGCACTAAGAAACAACATTCATGCGAACATGAATAGTCAAGAAAGAGAAGTAATGTCACGATTCTAGTCTTGTCAGACTCAATCTTCTAGTCTTGTCAAATCTATTCTAGCTTCGTCATCTTGACTAGTCTCTATTGAGTCTAGCGTCGACTGAGAAACACACATATGTAGTCAGCTTCTTTTCTGTAGCTATCTTTCTTTCTTAGCATTTATCTTCTAGTTAAATGACACTCATATTGACTCGCTCTATGCTGATCTCTAACACAATCAAACTCGTCATTTAATGCATTAATTCTGATAGATTTATTCAAGCACTCTTTAAAAGTATGATCAGACTTATGACAAAGAAAGCAGTTTTCAATTAGTAGATCATTTTCTTTGACGTTAGTCAAAACAGCGTCACGTGATTTTGACTAATCAATCATCTTCATTTCTATGATTCTACAAATAGCTTTGATTGATTTCTCAGCAAAGATGATCTGTTTAGTTGTTTAAGCTTTGATCATTGCTTCTCTATTCTTGATCTCTTGAATAGCTCGTTGATCGTTATTCAATTGAATGAGATAGAAATGAATTTCTTTCAGAGTACTGAGTTGAATCAATTGAGTTACTCAAGCGAATTGAAGTCGAAGATTTATTTTATTCTTTAGATTGATGATCAGCTGTTTTTCTTAATAGTCTAGATAGAAGAATAGTCGTTGAAATTGAGTATAAAACTCGCTGAATTTCTTCTGTTCTTGAATCAAGTTGTAGTAGTCTCTATGAAAGTTGACTTCTTTATCTGAGTCATCAAACAACTGAGCTAACTCTTTTAAAAGCTCATCGATGATCTTGTATGAATTGAAACAGTCACATTCACGTCTTGACTGAGTGATCTCAGCTGCATCATTGAATAATCTGAAATGTACATAGCTCAGCTTGACTCGTTCACTTGAAAAGAGATCAACGTTGATTTTCAGCTTGTTCTGAACTTTTTCATATCAATTCTCTCAGATAGAATTCTTTTCATCAGTGAATAATGAAGAATCGAGTATTTTCTGAAATCTAGAACGCTCAAAGTAGATTGATGATGACGAGATAATTTCTCTAGCTTGTAGTCTAGCTTTCAGCTTTTTGCATCGTTTCTTCAAAGCTTTCATAGTCATAGAAGATATTATGATTTCAGCGAATGAGTCATTATCTTTGACAATAAAGAATGAAGCTTCGAAACGCTTTTTGAAGAAGTGAGACATGATGAGAAAGAAAGAAGAGATTGAATTGAACGAGTGTTTTTTTTAAAAGAAAGAAATTGAGCGAAGAGCGATGCTCAACAATAGAAGATGAAGTCATTTTTGTTGTTTAATTTGAGAGTTTATTGATTCTCTTGATCGATTTGATTCTCTAGCAATCAACGAAGATTCTTTATCGCTGATTCTATTAATCGAGATGAACGATGTGTACTTAATGAGCTGTAAGTCGTTTAGCAATTCAATCAGTCTCGCTGTTGATTTTATAGACTTTCTAGTGTTGTTCTGTCTTTTGATTGCGTCAATCATCAGATAAACGAATTTCTTTAGACTCGATTTGTCTGAATGAGTATATTGAACGAGTAATGAGTATTTGTATCGTATGATAAATGAGATTCTTAATGTAATGTTGAGATTATGTCTAAATCATTCAATCAAAGAGACTCAGAACTGATATGTATGTATTGTTCTTTAAAGATAAATATAACAAGACATTAAGAATACAGAAGAGAAAGAGTGCAAGCTCTTTTATAAATAATGACTTGAGACTGTGCTAGACTCGATACAGATGTGATGTAATATGTCAGATGTGTTTGTCTAAAAGAATGATGAAAAAGATGAATGAAGAAAGTGCTGAACAATGAGAAGAAGTGCTGAGAATGACTCAAAGAAGTGCGCTAGATTCAAACTAGACATAGCATCATGACTTGTTCTAATCAAATTGATTAGAATTAGATCTGAACTCTGATCGATTCAGACATGTTCATAACAATAAATGTTGTTTAATGTATAACTTTATCTGTATTAAATATACTTTAAGTTTATTTTAATCATCATGATATAAATTTAATGTTGAAATCTTAATCTTATTTATGCTGAACATGCTTGCTTCTTGATTGAGCATGATTCATTCTGACTGATTAAACATGATTGAAAGAAATGAACATTTTTGATATTTTGTAAAAGAATGATGCTCAAAGTGTAATGATTATTTCTTTAACAACACAAAATATATACAGAGATCAAATTGTAATCACTATTACTAGACTTGAGATCTGAAGATAGTTGAAACAATAATATGTATTAACTATTTACATGAGTTGAGCACGAAGCTTTTATCTAAGAAAATGATCATCGTTATATAGATATAGAAGAATCATGTCAAGTCATCTCTGCTCTGAATGATCACTCTGATCATTCTCAAGCAAGATGAGTAAGATGAGTACTATGCTCATCATGCTCACTGTGCTCACTTTTGATTCAAGCGATCAAAGTGATCACTTCAAGACTCTGATTACTCAATGATTATCTAATCATTGCTGTTACATAATTTCATGCAAAAGAGTTCTAACACATCAAAGCAAAGTTTCTCATTAATTGAACTGTGATATGAAATGCATTGACTTTGAGAATCAATTCTCGTTCTCAAGTTTGTAATGCTTTGTCAACGATATTTGCAGCGAGAATACTGATATTTGTATTGACATTCAGCAAAGTCTGCATCTGAAGGTTGATTCTCAGAGTCTGATGACATCAGTTGCGTAGCTCAGCTGCAGTGAGACTGTCAACGTCGTGCTTGACCACGCTCTTGAAAGAATTTACGCTCGATTCATCAATGAAGAGCATCTCGGCTACGACCGTAGTGATGACACCTATGACGAGCTCTACCGTCTTAGTACGCTCGTCGGGCCCAGACTTGACGGCAGCGTCGAACTCATGTCGCAGACGAGCAACTGCCGACTTGCCATCTTCACTTCCGCCATCTTGTGCTGCGTTGAAACCCTCAGCATGTCGTTCTGCATCATTCAAGGCACGTATAATCAACGACACGCGCCCATCGCTGTACCATCGGGGTACGGTCGTTGAGACTATGCCCGCCACAGCCTCGTCGCGTTGCTTGGCCGCCATGGTGGCCGAATTTAGACAGGTGAAGATGTTGGCGGCAGATAGCGGGTCCTGCTGCTGGCCGATCCATTGCGAAGCATTTGCAGCGAGGCCGGTTGGATTGACAAAAGCTGACTCTAGCTGAGCAAGAACCTGATGCTCCGTCATAGTCAACGCTTTGTTGCGTGCATACATGTCGACCGTATCGACGGATGCATGACCCCAGTCAGAGTCTACATCATTGACGAGATCGAATGCTGTCGTCGTCGCAGGCAGGCCAAGTCGTCGGCGATAGCGGGCGAAGAGTTCCTGAAAGCTACTGGCTGCCATGTACGCACTCTGTGTAGGAGGTGCCCAGATGGACTCGGTGGACGTGGTCATAATGAAAAATTCTAATGGTAGGGAGGCTGTTGCTTCATGCAAATTCATGGTGCCTTGAGTCTTGGCCGCAATGCCATCTCGCCACTTCTGAATGGTTAGCTTATCGAATGAGAGGTCCGATAATGACAAGGCAGCATGGACGACACCCTTTACAGTGCGGTCGGACGAAGCCTTTTGAATGGCGTCGATGACTTGTTCCCGTTTACTAACATCGCAGACGATGGCTCTGACATGAACGCCTTGAGCTTTTAGATTATCCACTAGCGACTGCGCCTCAGGAGAACTGATGCCCCTTCTGGACAGGACAACGAAATCGCGAGCGCCACGGCCAGTCATCCACTTGATGATAGATCGCCCAAGGCCGCCCAGTCCTCCCGTAATGACATAGCGTGCCTCAGGATCGAAACTGGCCGCAGGGGGTGCATCAATCACCTTAACCAGAGAGTTCGGGTTCTGGAAGGTTACCACCACCTTCCCAACATGTGTGCCCTTGATAAAGCCAACCAAGACTCGGTCTAGCTCAGAGACATCAGCAGTAGAGAAGGGATGGATCGGAGCAATGTGTCCTGTACGGTAGAGCTCGTCTACAGTCTTCATTAGCTGCCCACCGAGCTCCGGATCGTGGTCAAGAACAAGGTTCAGGTCGAACGAGGAAAAATTGGCATTATTTTGGAAAAGCTTCAGACCGATCGTCTTTGAATCGAGCACGTCCAGCCGGCCCACGTCAACCAGGTGGCCCATGGGCGCGAGAGCTCTCAGTGTTTCGTACAGTAAGTCTCCTCCAACGACCGAGCTGAGAATGACATCGAAGCCGGCCTTGCCTGTCATGCTCGCAGCCCGAGACTGGGCTGAGGGGTCTCGCGAGGAAACAATGTAAGAGGATGGAATGGCCATGGAGTCGACGAGGAAGCGAGCCTTCTCGGTGGTACTTACAGTGGCATACACGTCGGCTCCTTTAGACCGCGCAAGCTGGATAGCCGCAATTCCCAGACCTTCGGTGGCTGACTGAATCAGGACCTTTTGCCCTCTCCTGAGCCGGGCGATATGGTTGAATGCATACACTGCAGTCATATACACCACTGGCATTGTCGCCATCTCGACCAGATCATCGCTGGGCCGAAGCTTTTGCGCAAAACCAGCCGGCACGCGTGTGTAGTTGCCAAAGTATCCTCTACCCATGCCGTAGACGCGGTCGCCAGCAGACAAGCCGGCCGCATCTGCGCCCGCTTTGGTGACGATGCCGGCGTATTCGGATGAAAGATTGTTGCCATTGGCATCGAATCGGCCTGACGTAAGGCCCAAGTCTTTCCAATTGAGGCCGACGGCGCCGACTTTGACCTCGATGTGGTCCCGTGGCAAAGGCTGCCATAGTTCTGTGTAGGGCCGGAAGTACAGCGAGCTTAGAACACCTGGCGTCTCGAAAGCCGCACGCACGGGTCCCTGATTGTCCACAGGTAGCAGCTCGGCGCCACGGCTCTTTGGGGTTACGATCGTTTCGGCATACCGTTCAAGGCCTGCGTCAGGCACAACACGGCTTACCCACATGCAGCCGTCCTGCCACACAAACTCACGGTCTTCGCTCTCGCCGCCGGCTGATTGGCTCTGAAGAGCGATCTCGTGGTCGGCGATGCCGCGGATGAGATCATCGTTCTCAGTGTCAAAACTGTCTGCGTCAATACCTATTGAAAGGAAGCGACCTGCAGGATTCTCCGTGCCAATTGTTCGAAGGAGCCCGATAACAAAACCGCCTTCAGGATTGCGGCCTTTAATAATGCCGCAAGACGTCAGCCAGACCATGCTCGCAGCGGCTTGGGCCAGATGCTGGAAGAGCTTCAGGCGACGGTCTGTGGCGTTCAACAAGAGGTTCTCGCCATCTAGAAAAGCTGCGACGCGCGAGTTTGTTGATTCGACATCTAACGCTTCTTCAAACGAATATATCTTAGATGAGATGCCTCGGCGTTGAAGTTCCAGAGCGAGGCAGTCTAAGAGAGGCGAAGCACCCTTAGTGCCGTGGAGAAGATGAACCCCAACACCACTCTTTTTACCACCATTGATGTCTGCTTGTTCATCCACCGATCTAGGGCGAGTGAACACAAGAACGGAGGTAGTATTATGCGGACGAGGATAATCGTCTAAATGCAGCTCGGTCCCCGAAAAACCAGCTTTCTTCAGGCGCGAGTCTCATATCTGAAGCTCCATAAAGGGGCCTTCTGAACGACCGTCGTTGATACCAAGCCAATATCCGGTCAAGGTACCATACAGGAGGCCAGGTAAGACTCGCATGCGGGTACTCTCGACCAATATCAATTTTCCGCCTGGCTTCAAAAGCTTTCGGCAATTCGCCAGAGTTCTATCCATGCTGGCCGTAGCATGGATTGCCTGAGATGCCATGACGACGTCGTAGACTGGTTCATATCCCTGCTCTTGCGAATCCTTCTCAACGTCAAAGACAGAGAACTTGATGTCGCGGAAGTCAGACATGGACTCTTGGGCAGTATTGAGGAAGCCCGCTGAAATGTCGGTGAAAGTGTAGTCGGCGTAGCGCTTGATGCCATTTGAACCGACAAGGGCCTTCATTGCTACGCGCGTTGCACCGCCAGTCCCAGCCCCGATTTCTAGAATCTTGAGATTCGGGTTGGCGTGGCCGAGGCAGTCCATGACATTCAGGAGCTGGGGATATGCACCGATTATAAAGTGGCCAGTCTCGTAGAGTGCCGTAAGAAGACCATCGGGCACCAGGACATTCAGGCCGGTTTTGCGTCCGTGGAGGATATCTCTCATGTTCTCATGCAAACGCTTTGCAGCCTTGGCCTCGGGATTGTCGCCTGCCTCTTCATACAAATTCTGAAGCAGCTGGTGACGCTGATCTGGGGACAGCTGCTTAGCCTTGACCATGTTTTCTCTCCGGTCGTCTTCGACGCGGTTCCTGACCCAGGAGAGCCAGTGACGCAAATCTTCAGACGGTTGCGGCCGATCTTTGCCGCGCACAAAAGTGTCGTATATGTCGGTCACAACCAAACAGGTTATCATATCGGTGCATTCGAGAGGCGCAATTCCGCTAATATTTTCAGAAGGAGGGGGAAACAGCTCGCGAAACTGTCGGTTATTCAGAGTGCGAAAGTCAGGCTTTCAAGCCAGTCGCGTGAAAGGGCTGCTGAAAACTTTGGATTCAAGCCTGTCAGCCGACTTGGATTCGTTGTAGCTGATACATCGGAGCGTGTCTAGGTCAAGAATCACATCACCATTCTTAGTTAACATCTGCAGCTTGATATAGGCACCTCGAAGGCCTTGAAGCCTTCCGCGAGCAATGGCCGTGCCCCAGTCTTGATCGAATCCTGCTTTAAGATACAGCTGAGACAGGTGAATGGGCACAAATGCAGTACTTGCCCTCTCTACCTGGCCTTCGTGGCAAGCGATGAGTCTCAGCTGGAAAGTGGCATCTAAAGCAGCTGGATGAAGGGGATAGCTCGACTCTCCCCCTTCAATGGTACCCGCAGTTGTATTCAACGCCACCTTGGCCGTTGCTATGTTCTGGTTTGGATCGGCACGAATATCCGAGAGCGGCTGAAACGTTGGACCGTAGCCAATACCGATCGCCTCGAATTTTTTGTACCACGAGCGCAAGTCTGAATATCTAGAGTTCAGATCGGTACTCATCTTATCTGGCTTCGCTGGTTCGGAGACTTCGACCCTGACGAGACCAGCGCAGTGCTCGGTCCACTCGTCTGAATCCTGCGCAACAGAACTGACAACGAAACTAGCCCATGCTGGTGACTTAGCGGTCGCCGTGTCCACAAGTTCCATACTGAATATGGTTTCGACGCCGTGATCATCTTCCGGCAACCTCAAGGCCGTCTTGATATCTAGGTTGCGAAGCGAATGGCCTGTAATTTTCAATGGCTCTGGAAGCTCATGATAGACCCACAATGCAGCCACTATTGCCATCGACATGAACCCAGCAGCAGGAAAAACAGCATCTAGACAGACGGGAATTAGTATAAAGCCTTGAAAAGACAGATTCAGAGAAAGCTAGAGAAGAATAATGGCTAACCTGGTAATAAGCGGTGGTCACTCAGCCAGGGCAAGTCTTTCACTCGGAGAATGTTACGTCATTGAGGTCGGAGCTTGGCGGTGCCTGGGACCTTGAAGCCAAGAAGGTCGTGTCTAATGGCTTGTCGAAGTCGAAATTCCTTACTCGCCCGACCTTCAAAGTAGTTTATTGGCCCATATGTATATTGATACGGCGGAAGGTCAACGGCAGTGCAGCCATGTACAACACCTGACTCGGCCCTATGGCTATCGTCGTCGAGCGCATTGACTGCAACTATATCAATGGTGGCATTCATGCTAAACAAGGATCCGGCAAGCTGCGACATCGATTCCCGACCATCTTCTCTCCTTTTCAATGACGAAGTATAGGGGATAGGTTTGCCAATGCTTTTCAACGTCTGGTCCAGGGGGCTCTTTAAAGCAGGGTGCGGTCTAATCTCAACAAGAAGATCAATCGGGCTATCTTCTGAGCTCACCATATTCGTTACCGCCTCGGAAAATCGGACTGGTGACTCGAGGTTGGCTCTCCAGTATGATACTGTGATATCCTCTTCAGGGATGGCTTTGTGTGGGGTTACCGACGACATCCATGGGACGCGGGCATACCGCTGTCGCCCATCAATCAGCCCAAGCTTTTTGATGTGCGCGAGCCCACTGGAGAGCATATTTTTGTAGTCGGGACCCAGTGGAGTCATGTGATGCGAGTGATAAGCGATCCCACCCGTGCGAAGCTCTCTGTTGAAGATGCCGTCTTTGTCTAAGATTGGAGAAAGCCCCTTGATGGCATTTGCCTCGCCAGATAGCGTGACGCTGCCCGGCGAGTTGATGCCCGCCAGCTTAACCTCCTCTTTCCTGCCATCGAGGTATCCAGACACCTCCTCTGGACCTAAGCCGACAGCTAACATGACACTCTTCTGCTTATTTCGCGATACGGCCTGACCACGAAAGTAAGCAGCAGTGATTGCTTCGGCGGCCGTGATGTGGCCTGATGCATAGGCTGCGGCCATTTCACCCGAAGAGTGTCCCGCGACAGCAGAAGGCCGAACGGACCACGAGGTCAGAAGATCGACAAGGCCGATTTGGACGGCTGTACACGCAGTTTGTGATACCTCGGGGGATTGAATACGATTTGAATCGCATTCACCAGAGAGAATGTCTACTATTGTCCAGGATTGGCTTGTAGGCAATGCTTCAAGAACATGGTCCAAAAATGCAATGGTAATTTGGAACACGCGATACACAAAAAGCTGGGCGCCCATAGCGTGCCACTGGGCACCCTGGCCTGTGAAGATGAAGCCGACTTTGGGAGTCTGTATCGGGCTCGTGAAGTTGGGCCTATCAACGCCGAGGCCTTGTGCAGCATCGTCTTTGTCCACGATGCGGAAGGATCGCTGCTGTAATCTAGAGCGCTTAGACCCAAGCGTGTAAGCAATATCTGCCAGCGACCACTGATCAATTACACAGGATAAGGCATCGACATTCAGCTTCAGCGAGGATGCGCTGTGGGCCGAAAAGGGTAGCAGCACCAGTTGACGAGTGGCTGCCTCGGCTCTCTTGATCTTTTTTGGTGTTTCGACGGCGAGAAGATGCAGCTGTGTTGCTACTGGTGGAACTCCATTCTGGTTTCCATTAGCATAGCCATTAGTATAGCCATTGGTTGTGTGGCCGTTGGAAAGACCTAGTCTGTTGGAAGAAGGACTCTGAACGATGCCAGGCTTCACATAATGCGGAAGCACGACATTGACGTGGTCAATTATGCAGTGCCCGTTGGCATCGCCAAAACCAAAAGAGTTAACGCTTGCGCGCCGTAGTTTTCCCTTTGGCCAGGGCACGGTGCCATCTCTCACAACATCGACCTTGGCCCCCTCAAAGTCGATGTTTGGATTCAGTGTCTCGACGCCGTAGCTAGGAGGAACTTCTCCCGCCTTCAAGAAGAGAACGACTTTCATTATGGATGCAATCGCGCTCGCGCCCTCAGTGTGTCCCAAGTTGGTCTTAATCGTTCCTATGAGCAAGCGGTCTTCAAGAGCGTCCGATCTGGAAGATGCGAAGACGTTGCCTACCCCCGAAACTTCGATAGGGTCACCAGCCGGGGTGCCAGTACCATGGCACTCGAAGAAAGCCGTATCTGAAAATGGAAGGCCAGCATTTTCGTAGGCCTTTCGGATGACGTTTTCCTGTTCGACGGCGCTGGGACGTGTGATGCCTCCAGTGCGGCCGTTTGCGTTGACAGCGGTGCCCCTGATCATGGCACGGATCGGCGATCCATCGAATGCGGCTACCGAAGATTTTTTTAAGTACAAAGCAGCATACCCTTCGCCTCGAGCGTAACCATCGGCCGCGGCGTCGAAGGTGTGGCATCGAGATGTAGGAGACAGCGCGCCGAGTTTATCTAGTACAATCTGCATGCTAGGATCCGCGATTCAGTTGCCCGCTGCTACAATAGCCGAGTCACAGTCGCCATTGCGAATCGCAGTGACTGCCATATGGAGAGCGTACATAGACGACGAGCACGCAGTGTCAGTAGTGAGACTGCGGCTAGTCAGCCGTGAACCAAGATCTAGAGGTTTCCTTGCTTCTATCTCGGCCCTTGAAGGTTAAATATGTAACTTATGCGGTTGGCAAGAATGCTGGTATCTGCCCCGGTAGCAGCGTATGACTTTGGATTTTCCCAGTCGCGTGCCTGGATCAGCATGTGATCGAGGGCGAAGTTACCAATATAAACGCCGGTACGGGATCCGGAGATGCTGTCCCATGTCTCTCCGCCATTCTCAAAAGCTTCGTATACCACTTCAAGAAGCTTACGCTGTGACGGATCTAACGTTTCTACCTCGCGGCCTGTGATGCCAAAGAAAGCATGGTCGAAGAGCCGTGCGTCTTCGTCCAGAAGGAACCCGCCTCGTGTTCTCATACTCCCCGGACGATCCTGGTTGGAATGATGGAAACCCTTGGTGGAAAATCGAGGCTCATCAAACTCTCGCCAGCCGTCTCGCTTGTTTTTCAGAAGCTTCCAAAGCCCAGGAGTATCGCGAATGCCATCGGCCCATCGGCACCCTTGAACCCGGTCAGTGTCTGACACGCTTGGAGCTATTAGAAAGAAATTATATCTCACCCATGCCAACGATAGCCACGGGCTCAACCTGTCCATGGAGAGTCGATTGAGCAGACATTATTTCGGCCGCAAGGACGTGCAAGTTGTTGAAACTCTCGTCTTATGTATGGACGGTTCGCGCTGGTCCTGAATCGTACCTAATGTCGTTGAACAATATGTACATCTCAACCCTAGACAACCATGGATCCCAAGGATAACTAGTCTCAGATACCACCCTTGAAGGGTTGAAGGAGATAAATGGTTTTGGCGATCGCGGATTAAGGGGTATGGGGATGTAGCGAATATGGAGAATGGGTGTAATGGTACTAACCCTAAAGTATTTAAAAGTGGATAAAGCGAAACTTAGCGAAGCCAGATGCTTCACGGACAATTTCTAATCCGATTTCCTGATAATCAACAAAGTGGAGGAAATAGAGGTAAGAAGAGGGCGAATGTTAGTCCTCGAGTCGTGGCTAATGCGCAAACTTCAGAATCTTGAGTACGTAAAATCGAGGCTCCTCTAATAAAGCTCTTCAAACTCTGAGAGAATCCCCAAATTATCGCCTGCTTCTGAAGTATCTCCTATAGAATTTTGGAGTAATTGTGAAGAGGTGTAGTAGAAGAGTCAATTGACTCAGAATCAGATGTCTTTCTTGGCGGCCAGCCACGACTTTTGTGAGCAACTATCGGTCAACATGCTCGGGACCCGTTTGATCCTACCGAAAGCGGCCTTCATGTATAGCGATGCATCATGCAGCTAACAAAATCGGTCGGAGAGATAAGGAGGTAAGGTTGATGCATGGTTCCCGTAGACGGGCGTCCGACTGCGGGACGTCCGCCGAAGTTTTTCGGGCAGATCTGATCCACATGCAGATCATTTGCATGAAGATATCCGCTTTTTCGCTGGGGTCAGAGAGTATGGATTACTGATATATCCGTTGATAGATGTAATTCAAGTACGAATGAAACGGCCCCAGGCCGCATCCTGCCAATGATCCTCGTATCAAGAGTTAGGCAAGTCCAGGCAGTCGTAGTACATAGTTCACTTGTTCATAATGTCTGCCAACACAGAAGGCGCTTCTATTCTCGCGCTTGCTGAAACCATCCTCGAGCAGACCAAAGGCGTCACAAAATACCTCCAAGCCAATGACCTTGCTGCACCAACATTCTCTCCCAAGGCTAGGAGCTCTTCAAACAGTCCTCACTATCTGGCGCTTCAAAGCAGCTTGAGGACGTCCTTGGAGAACTTGCAGCGCCTCGTCGATGGCCCAACGAAGTTTTACCGATCTTTCTTTATGCTAGGCTATGATTTGGCGGCCTTTCAGATCGCACTTGATTTTGATTTCTTCGCACTGGTACCAGCCGAGGGGGAGATTTCGTTGGAGGAACTGGTCAACAAAGCAGGACTGGACCGGGATCGAACCAGTCGCGTCGTACGCTTGCTGATTACGCATCGCTTCTTCCAGGAGCACAAGCCCGGATTCATCTCGCATAATTCCTTCTTCATTGCTTTGCAGGATGAGGAACTGCGAGCGCTCGTACATTATTCGTAAGTTCAATGACTGATATTGCTCTCAGAAGGTTCGATTCTGATCATTTGTGTTAGGTTTGATGAGATGCTGAAAGCGGCTGCGGAATCGGATGTTAGTCTCAAGGCGAACCCCCATGAGTCTGACAGTGTACATTGCCCTTTCAACACGCGCCATGGGGTTCCCATCTTCCAGTACTATGCCAAGAACCCCGACAAAGCCGGTCGCTTTGCTAGGGCAATGGCTGGGTGTCAGAAAAGTGAATCCCTCCTATCTTTCTTTTCTTGGTATCCCTATATCTTAGATATACTTATACTGACTGGCGATCGTGAAGTGGAGAGCAGTATCAACGAGCTGAGGGATCATTTCCCATGGGCGCAGCTCAAAGGCACCGTGGTGGACATCGAAGGTGGTAGCGGCCATGTGTCGATGATTCTGGCTCGAGTAAGTTATCTGAAGCCCCTTGTGTGCAGAATCATCACGAAAAGGCTGTTTCTGATGGTGCTGTTTCCAAAAGCTTTTCACCGGGCTCAACTTCGTCGTGCAAGACGAATCTGCGGATATGCTTGCCGAAGGCCAGAAGTTGCTGACCGATGATGTTCGCGGTCGCGTTTCCTTTTCCAAGTAAAGCTTCTTCGAATCCCAGCCGTATAAAGACGCCGCCGCCTTTCTCATGCGACAGTGCACACATAACTGGGCCGATCATGACGTCGTCAACATGTTCAAATCCGTAGTACCTGGCCTCGAAGGCTCCGCGCCGGATACGCCTTTCCTAATCAACGATATCGTGCTACCTGAGGCTGGAACCGTGCACGTCATAAAGAGCGCGAAATGCGACAGGCTGACATGGTTATGATGGTAAGCTTCGGGGCGAAGCAACGCACTAAAGCTGAGTTCGAGGCACTGCTGAAGGAGGCGGATCCCAGATACGAGATTCGCAAGGTGCATGATACTGGGGCTTTGGGCCTGCTCGAGATCAATCTGAAACGATGATTTTCGTAGATTAGATATAGCAGACTGTTTGCTCGCTCATCTGAATCAGAGACAAGATGAATTTGTTTTGTAAGGTATATCCCTTAAACCGTCATTATGGCTGCCATCCCAGGTATACGGCCACCTTACCTATTAGGGTACTAGGGAGCTACGGGAGATGACTAACCAGGCCAATGGGGATCTGGAGATTAATATTTAGATTTCCTAGTGCGAGGTAGAGAAACTGTGCACTAAGCAAATATTTTGGTGGGGTGCCTAAATAGGCTTAGCTTTCTTAATCCTGGAATGGCAGCCATAACGACGGTTTAAGAAATATGCTACAATCAAAATTGAGTGACGTGTGTAAGGTTCTTGAGGACGCTTGAACTGGGCTAGCCCCAACTAGGTACATCGGCTACGAAATCACAAAACCATCCCCCTTACATTCATGCGACCATGAAACCCCGAAATCAAGCTGGGAAACTTCAATATTTGAACCAACTATTTGGTAGTATATGAGTTATAATTCCCCAATCAATATTTGGTATGCCAGCCCTTCGCTTTGATTACAGCTGCACACCTGTGAGGTATACTGAATATTAGCCCCTCCATTACCTTCTCTCGTAGATTCGCTCAGACTCTCTGTAGAATCTGAAACAACTAGGTTTCAGCTTCATTCTCTTTACCCTTCAGCGAATTCAGATTCGAATAAACTTTGTAGATCTTCTTCTTTAGTAAAGCTCAGAGATTTTCGATTGAGTTCAAATCGAGACTGTACGAAGATCACTTCATGACTTCTATATCATTTTTCTGAAATCAAAGCTTCGATTTTCTAATTCTATGTATCGAAGCATTATTCTGCATGAACATTAGTTCTGACTTTCATATGTCAGTCAAATTGTGATTCAAAATCTGAATGTAGAAGACTGCTGAATAATCGTGTTTTTTGAATTCGAAGTCTCGATTGAGCAGATATAAATTCGATCTTTCAGAATCTCAAAAAGCTTCTCAAATCATAATTGTTACGATTCTAGCTACGCATCTTCGTTGATAGCTATGTTGATGACTATGTTGATGACTATGTTGATGACTATGTTGATGACTATTCTGAGAACTATCGTCGATCGCTCGTCGCTAGAGCATAGACTTGTTTCGAAGTTAACTCTATTCAGAGTTAGCTTATGTTCTTCTGAGTCATATAGATAGTCGACTCTTTTCTTCTAGATACTTTTCTTTCTTAGCATTTATATACTCATTACATTACACTCATATGACTCGCTCTATGCTGATCTCTAACATTATATAAATGCTTCTTCGTTACAGACGAAGAGAAATAATCTGCATTGAGTGCTTCTGTTCAATTCGACTATCGACTTTGATCTAGTCGACTCGCGATCGTGTGACAGCACTCATTCTTCTTTCCTCGTGAGCTGATCAGCGAGTATAAACAAAAGATCAAAATTCTTTTCGACTAGATTAGAAGATCAGCGAAAGCATCGTTCACTCAGATTCGCAAGAAATTCTTCGAATTTGTTGAACAATGAGATCAGTCTAAAACTGCATCGAAGTCTCTATTTCAGAAGCAAATCTCACAGTGAGTCTGCTTCAATGATGTTTCTTCATCAATGCAATGATCTACAAGCACATTACTCTATCAATCAGCGAATTTATCTACCTCGAGTTTCTGTGTCAACTAGTGAGTCTGCTATAAAGACGCGATTCGAATCGATCTCTTTAATGAGTCAGTTGATTTTCTTCTAGTGAGTCTGCTTCAATGACACGTTCAATAATGAGTCTGCTACAAAGGCATGAACGAGACAAGCTCTGCTACATGCATGTAGTAGAGACGAATCAACAGTGAGTCTGCTTCAAAAACACGTTCAATATTAATCTTGTTATTGAGTCAGTCACTCGATAGTTAGTCTGCTTGAACGACACTTGAAGTGAGTTTGCTACAAAGACAGACAACGATTGATCTCTTGATTGAGTCGATCAACGAACGAAACAAGCTCTACTATGTAGTATGTTAGAAGTCAGCATAAAGCGAGTCAATATGAGTGTCATTTAACTAGAAGATAAATGCTAAGAAAGAAAGATAGCTACAGAAAAGAAGCTGATTACATATATGTGTTTCTCAGTTGACGCTAGACTCAATAGAGACTAGTCAAGATGATGAAGTGAGAATAAATCTGACAAGACTAGAAAACTGAGTCTGACAAGACTAGAATCGTGACATTACTCTCTTTCTTTGATGATTCATGTTTGCATGAATGTATTTTCTGCTTGACTTAATTGATTGCTCAATCATGATTAGCGTAATTTGTTCAAATATTGAATATGAAAATCATCAACTATCTTCTGAGCATTCATAAATTCGTCGTCATCAGTATTGTATCAATTGAGATCATTGTCATAGTCATTTCATTTGACTTTATACTGAAGTCATCTTCAATATCGACGAGAATTCAATATATCATCAATTTTTCATTCATTTTCATCGTTTATCACTATTGAATCTGAGAGTTCGTTCTTTTGATCAGACAAGAAGTCGTCGACGACAGAGCAAAGTAGATCAGAATGAAATACATCATAAACATGCATAGACTCTGATAATTTCAGTTTATATGAAGAGTTGATGAAATCTAAATTGATGAAAGAATCGAGCATTTTGTCATCTAACTTCTTGAAAGATCTCGCTGTAATGATGTTTCTTTCATTCAGAAACATCTTTAATTTGATCTCATAATCAACTTCTTTTCTATGCTTATTGACTTGTTTCATCATTTGTTCTCATGTTTTGACTAGCAACTTGTGAGCAAACTTCAGTGTTTTGTTCATATGTTCAGATATATTCTCTGCTTTAGTCATCTGCAAGCGTTCATGAGAACTTTAATATTTGATGACATCGAGTTCAAAACTCATATGAGAATGAAAGTCTTTATTTAGAAAGAAAGAGATCAAGAAGATGACTGAGAACAGAGCATTATTGTTGATGAACTCAATCATAAGTAGTAACTTAGCTCAGTCATTCTGCATGTATGAACAGAAGAATTGAAGATATCTTTCAACATTCTGATTGACTCATTCACTTTGATCATTGATCTGAGAATGATAAACTGTGAAGAGTTGAAGATTAATATCTAGTCTTTTGCAAAGCGACTTTCATAAAATGAAGATAAATTGAGAGTCTTGATTCGAAACAATGAAATCAAGTAAATCGTGTATTCAATATATTCACTGAAGCATTAGCTCAGCTGTTTTTTCTGCTGTGATTTTCTCGTCATCAGTGAAGCAAGAAATATAATGTTGTTTCTTTATTAGTTTACATATCACTGTTAGTATGATGTTTTTTTCTTTTGAAAAAGATAAGTTGATGATGAAGTTCATGACTATGTTTTTTCATTGCTGTTCAAGTATGAGTAGAAAATGTAGTAGTTCATTGAATTTATCTCAAAAAGTCTTTGATTGCTGACAAATATAGCAGTTTTGAATATATTGACTTATTGTTTTTCACATTGAAGATCAATAGTAATATCTTCTTATGATCTTCATCGTTCTGAGAATTTCGAAATAATCAATAGAAGATTGATTGTGAACTTCTTAAATTAACTTCATTTGAAGATGCTCATTGAAGAAAACTTATAAAAGATCATCTCAATATAATATTTCGTTCTGAACTCAACAATTTCTTAATTTAGTATCTTCATATTGAGCTTCATCTTTTAATACAACTTCACGAAGTAATGTACAATTTTCGTCAATTTCATTAGTCTCAAGAATCTGTTTATAGATTGATTCATTGATGTTCTTCTTTAAATCAGCAATTTTCATTCAATTCAACATGAGAATTGTAGTTTGCTGATAGTGACATCATTCATTCTTGAAACTTCTAGAAACTGAATTGACTTGATGAGTCAATGCATCGACTTTGATATTTTATTTATCTGAGCGATACATGATTTTGAAGTTGAAGTCAACGAGCTTTTGTACTCAGCGCATTTAACGTCTACTTAGCTCTTTATCTTTCATTAATGACGTTAAAGCTTGATGATTAATGAACATCTTAATGAGTAACTCAGTTAATTTCAGCTCAGATCATCAATGCTTAAAGACTCAAATGATTGCTAATAATTTCTTGTCATAGATCTTGTAATTGCACTCAGCGAAGCTCAGATTCTTGCTGTAGTAGATCATTGAATGCAATATTTCTTCATCATCATACTGAGAAAGTATATCATCATTAACGTAGTTGAATGAGTTTATTTCAAGAATAATCTTTCTATTCTGATCAAAATGACGAAGAATAGAGACTTCAGTCATTTATTTCTTCATATGATCAAAGATCATTTGACAAGCTTGATCTGATTCAAATATCATCTCTTTTTGAGTTAGTTGAATCAGAGAATGAACAATCTTCGAAAAGTTCTTTATAAAACGTTGATAGAAGTTGCAGAAGTCAATGAAGAACTGCATTTGAATGAGATTTGTAGAAGTAAATTATTCAACTACTGCTTGTACTTTTCTGAGATTCATCTTTAATTCTTCAATGAATAGCAATAGTTTCAGAAAAAAGATCTTCTGAACATGAAACTTGCACTTGTTTATATTCATCTGAAGATCAGTCTCTCATAATCTATGTAGAATCAATCGTACATGTCGCTTATGTTTCTTCAGTGTTTTGCTGTAAATGATAATGTCATCTAGATAAATCTGACAAAACTGATAAAGATAGTTAAATAGCACGTCGTTCATATAATGTTGATAGAAAGTCGAGTCGTTGATTAATTTAAAAGACATCACATGATATTTGTAAAAATCAAAAGAGATGATAAAGATAGTTAAATCTTCGCTGCTTGAATGCATATGCAGTTTGTTGAAGATGACAATGATGTTTAATTGAGTAAGATATTTGCTATCTTGTATACAAGCGAAAGTCTCGTCTATTAATGACAAAGAGTAGTGATCTCGTTTGATCAAAGCATTGAGCTTTCTGTAATCGACGCAGAAACGCAAGCTATCATCTTTCTTTTCAATGAATAGTATGAGCGAAGCGTATGAAGCTGAGCTAGAGAATATAAAATCTTTATTCAGATGCTCAATCAGATAATTCTTCATCTTTTGAAGCTTATAGTCAGACATATGATAGAGATGACTTCAAGAAGATGTTTTCTTGTCGATCAACTCAATTTTATGATCATAGAGACAATGAAAAGATAGTTGATCAATCATCATTTAATCAAACATGTTTAGATAGTCATGATATTTTGAAGAAAGCTTAGCTTTGACTTTTTTCAAAATCTCTTCATGTGAAAGCTCTTGTAGATTTACATCTTTGAGTTTATTTCTAGCTGTTTTTAAAAGTCGATCGATTTTCGTGATGATGATCGCGAAAGTAGTCACATTCAATCATTTGACTAGTGATTTATATGCTGCAGTCTTTATCATTGCTATGTTCATTGAATTGAAAGATGAAGATTTTACTGAATTAGATGATTTCACGATCTTACTAAATGAAGATGACTTCTCGCTGAGTTGAGTGATGACAAAAGAGATAAATCTCTTTAGTATTTGAGTAAAGATTGAACTCTTCTGTTCTATCATGATTTTCTTGATGACAGAAAGAAAGATCAAGCTAACATCAATATGAGTCTTTGAATCAGAAAATTGAAGATGATCATTTCTCATATCAATTATTATCTCAATCTTATTCATTCATGTTTTTTCAAGAATCATCTGATGCTGATTCAATCAAGTAATCAGCATAAAGACGAAATGTTTCATATGATCTTGAACAGTCAGATTCAAATAAATCACATGAGTAATGAGCTTTTTTGCATAATGATCATTGAATTTTCTTATTGACTTGAGCTTGATTAAAGATAATGATTTGATTTGCAAATGATCACAAACATTCTGCGCGATTAATTCATCAATGAACAAATAGTCAGCTGCTTCAATGTCAATCAATGATTTTAATGAGTAACTAATTTTATTGCTAAATAATATACATTCAATAGTCAAAGATTTTGAAGCAAAGAAATCATTTAAGCTGCTCATTGTTGAAGAAATTAACACATCTTTCATCACATCTTTGATGAAAGTGTTACGATTCTAGCTACGCATCTATGTTGATAGCTATGTTGATGACTATGTTGATGACTATGTTTCTGACTATCGTCGATCGCTCGTCACTAGACTATCGAGTTATTTCGAAGTCAACTCTATTCAGAGTTAGCTTATGTTCTTCTGAGTTATATAGATAGTCGATTCTTTTCTTCTAGATACTTTTCTTTCTTAGCATTTATATACTCGTTACATTACACTCATATGACTCGCTCTATGCTGATCTCTAACAGAAAGTCACTAGTTTTTTGTCTCATTCTTTGATTTCTCTGTAAATAATTTCTTCTCTTCTTTTGACATGATGATCTCATTGAGATGAGAAATGAATGCATGAGATGTCAAAGTACTAGTCTTCAGCTGAGAGCAATTCTTTGAAAGATGATTTGATATTTTGCAGTTGAAGCAGAGAATTAACATTCTTGATCATTCAAATTCGAAAATGAAAAAAGTAATGAGTTGAACATAGTTAGCAGTTGAAACTGATGTTGATGAAGAAACAAAACGTTTTTTCAAAGCTGCTATTGATTTGACTGTTCATTACTCATCACGTAGCTGATAATTGACTCGTTGTTTATTATTCACATCTTGAGCTTATCAAGTGAGCTAAACTTTATGAGACAAACTGACAACACATTCTGAAGATGATTATTGATTTTATTCTGAATGTCATTCATCAGAGTGATATCATCATAGTTTAGAAAGCTGAATATTTTAGTGAATTCTGAATAGAAAGAACTGAAGAGCTTGTTGAGCTGCTTCAGAGCAACATATTCATGATGACATTTTCAAATCAGATTCTGATCTTTGTAAATTTCTTTCAGATGTTTCAATAACTCTGATAGTGACTGATAGAATAAGAAAGCATCAACATGATGCTTTGCATAAATTTGCTGATCAGCATCATCTTCTAGTCTGAAAATCACATAAATAATATGAATCTTTTCAGTAGAATAATGATTCACATTGACATCGAGCTTGTCAGCTATTTTGATGTTTCATGTCTTTCAAATAGAATCATCTGTTTCAATGAAGATGAGTGAATTCAAAAGCTTAACAAACTTGTGATGATCATTCTCGTTTTCAGATAGAGTAGAAGATTCTCGTTGAAAGTAAGTTTTAAAAGTCGAGCTTCATTCAACTTTCTGATTGACTCATTGCTCAGCTGACTGAGTATCTTGACGAGGCATAGATTGATCAGCTTGACGTTGTTCTGCTCTGAAGTTCAATCACTCATCTTGTAACTGACTGATCTTTTTCTCTAACTCATCATTCTTATCAAAAATGACTTCTAGTTGTTTCACTCTCTTTTTGTGATCTTCTTGTACAAGAAGTCAGTGTTCATTGAGTTGTAAAGTCAAGTCTTGCTGACTTCAAAGCTCATTCAGCATATTGATTGTTATGATTCTAGTCTTCGTTTATTCTTCATCTAGTCTTCGTCTGATTTCATTCTAATCAAGTCTAGCGAGAATCTGATCTAAAGATGATATCATTGAGACTCTGTATCATATGTGTAAGATGTCAACTCAATCGAGTTTAGCACAGAGCTGAGAAATACACATATAAGAATCGAGTTCTTTTCTGTAGATACTTTTCTTTCTTAGCATTTATCTATTAGTTAAATGACATCTCTATGACTCGCTTTAGATCGATCTCTAACAGTA
>JAABUS010004045.1_pt1 | contig 22170 bp, 20 predicted proteins | sample 5560161 | NCBI WGS metagenome assembly JAABUS01 (sample SAMN10711885, study PRJNA513376) | rock metagenome | isolation source: Antarctica rocks | place: Antarctica: Victoria Land, Trio Nunatak nord | collected 2016-01-04
TGTCTAATATTCTGAATTGAAGCTGTGTGAAACGATTGAAAGAGATGAAAGAGCTGTATAAGAGAATTTATCAGTGAAAGAGAAAGAGAATGAGTGAGTTAGTCAGAGAGCATGCGACGAGGAAGAAGAGAAAGATAGAAGGGAAGAAGAGCTATACAAAAGATGTGAGGTAGATCTATAATCTGTATCATCAATAAAGAGAGTGTATAGACTGCTTTTATTAGCAGTGATGAATATACTGCGTGACACAAGCTGGCGTTGATTAGATTCGGGCTGCAGTTATCCTGCGCTATATTATCTTAGCTCTTGATGCTTGCTAGGGAGCAGATCGCATTAATGGTCCCGCATGAGAAGAAGACATGCCCTCCGCTCAGTTCCCTCAGTTGAAGCTCATCCGGGCGGTGCCGCTTTAAGAAGTGGATTAAATGACGCGACGATCATTGTAATCTAAGGCATTATTGGATCCCAGGGGATTTCTATATTTGAAGAATTCTCTGTCTCAAAGGATTTAGGTATTTATCATAAATTTTGATGTCTCAAAACGACGAAAACGGGTTTTCAGTCAAGTTTGAATTCAGCCAAAATTTGTGATTTCTAAAGCGAGCAGTGGTCATACGGTACCCCATTGATGCAACACCCGATGTTAGTGATTAGTCTTCGACGCTCTCCTTTCGCTAATCTAGCCTCAAGATTGAAACCCCCACAGGGTTAACAGGAGGGTACGTCTTCCTTGTTTTACTTCACACAACGCCCGGGCTATGATTGATACACAGGGTGAGTCTATACTACTCTACATCAGTTCTCCTCGCTTCTCTGGCCTTATCCCATCTTTAGTACAGCACTTAACCCCCTCCTTAATCATCATACTCCTCTGTATCTATATCGGAGGTCCGCTCCTATGCTGCGGCCCCGGGTCCGGTGTATCTGTAGGATCGGTCTCATGCGTCCATATCGTCGACGTTGCTGCAGTATTGGGATCAACGCGGATGATATGGTTGATATTGCTATTCCGTTGCAGGGCCGGGTACTCGTACAACGTCCACGTCGAGTCAGCAGCCGCATCCACGCCTGCGGGCATAGCGATGTAGGTGTCTCCTTCCGCCAGCTCGGCCCATGCCCATGATGCTCTCTTGCCCCAGAGGTCGATGGATGCTGTGGGTGAGAGCCTTTGTCAGCTTCCCGAATGAACGAGTGCGGGCCTCGTGGAAGAGGGGAAGACTTACCTGGGCTGGAAGCGATGTTGGTAAGTTTCTGCTGGATGTACGGATCGGGGAACAGTGTGCGGAAAATGACGAATCCCGCACCGTGCGGATCGATGGCTTGACACGCCCATGCCTCGACCTGGTTCTGTCCACCGAGACCACCCAAGCCTGTGTAGTAGATGGACCGTTTGCCGGCCACGGTGCCGAGGGTTGTGATGTCTGTTTTCAGGTCATCCACGCTCGGGTCGGATGGGTAAGGGGCGCCATAGTTGGGGGGTGGTTCGGGGTCTTCGGGCTGGGAGCAACAGTTACCGCGTTTTTGGAGTTGGGCTCGTGCGACTAGGGCACTTGCTGGTGATTGCCTCGAGCCTAGCTGCAGGGCTGTGACTGTGGTGGGGCCGAGGAGATCGCTGGTGAGGAATAGACTGAGGAATAGGAAGATGGCACGCATGAGGTGTGCGTTGAGGGAGTGCATGCTGGGCTTCTAGGCGGTCAAGAAGGGCTTATGATTCTTGAAATTTCTGGTTGAGAGCAATGAAGCGGCTTTGCGGTGCTCCGCACTCCAGGACTGAGCAGAAAGATTGTGATGTGAAGGAAGATTTATAGAAGAGATTGGACACCTGGAGACTATGTCTGGGCTCTTATACCGACCCAAGTAAACGTTGCTGGAGACATACCAATCGGCTCATACCCCAGACAGCTTGTCTCACAGCCACACCATGACATCCAATAATTTCCCAAGGTGAGATTACGAGGAAGAGTACAGACGAAAAACACGTTTCATGTGGTAGTCACTACCTCGATTCTCTACCATTTTAAGGAAACGTTGCAAGGTATCGAAGATAGCAATCATTATGAAACAGATACGTTCGACTGCATCAGCGACACGTCACCAGAGTTCCACAGATAATGCAGTCAGAATGTATCAACTGAGAGATAATCTTGTGGTATTAGGAGCTGGATGTGAGGCGAGCGGCGTAGAGCTGAGCAAAGCACAAAAGAAATATTTCAATATTACGTACGGTATTTATTCCTGTCTTGAGTACTGTACGAATTGATGATAGTAGAGAGTATGATTGATAGTATTTGTAGTCAATCTATTGCAGATGCTGCTAAGTGGTCCAGTTTCATCGATCGTGCAGCGCTGAAATAATATCCTCGCGTCCTTTCTCTTGTGCTCTCATCATGACCGTCATCCCCTTGCTATCTGGCAAATTTGGATCCGCACCATATCGCAGCAATTTCTTTACCATATCTGATTTGGCAAGCCTGACAGCAGTGTGCAATGGTGTTTCCAAATGATCGAACAACTTCGGAACATGGTGGTAGTCCGGCGCGTCGTTGACGTCGGCACCACCCTGCAAAAGTGTCTCCACCACGTCCAATCGGTCCGCCGTCACGGCGTTCTGTAGGGCATTGGATCCTGAAGTTTGTGCACCGTGCTTCATGAGCAGGGGGATGATCCCATCAGACGAGCCTTGAGCCGCGAGGGCGATTGGTGACCATCTTGAAAGGTACCTCCCCGCATTCGGATCTGCTCCCTTTTCAAGCAGGAATGCTAGAACTGGAACATTGCCGGAAGAAACGGCCATGGTGATTGGATCTCCGGTGTGACCAAAATGCAGACTGATCACGTTTGGGTCGATGGCGTGGAGTGCTTTGTATATCTCGACAGAGCCACTAGTGGCCACTGCTAAGCCCGTCTCTCGGTCTATTGTGAATGGCGGGTTCTGTGAGATGAGGTATTGCACAGCGGAGAGTTGACACGATTTGGCCGCAGTTTGTAGCATTTTCTTGAACAAGGCGGGATCGTGACGGCCAGTTCCATCCAAGCCGTTGAGGAGAGAGCGTAATTCTTCCACGTCTCCGGCTTTGCAAGCAGCGAGTATTTGGTCCTGGGTATCGCCCATTGTCGTATTACAGTTGTTCAATTGGGTAGTCGTGGCTATTTCCGGTCACAGAGTCGAACAGAATAGGCTGCCAATGGTGGTGCGTCTGATGCCTAAAAGGTCTGTAAACATGTATTGTAATTTAAATACTTGCATACAAGATGATGTTGGACCTATGTGACAACGGAACACAGGTTACCGTTACGATGCGAGGCCTACGTAAGTGGCAGGAATCACGCAGGAGCTGAACTCATATGAAACGAATGCGCCGCGCCCACACCCACAGATCTCCACCACACGTCAGCTACAGTTTTTCGACCCATGACTATAATTCCGTTGAGCGGGCTATGCCTGTGAGATATACGATTGGCAAATGACATCAGACATCGATTACCCCAGCTATATAAAAGACATATAGATAGAGGCCTGGTGAAGCACTTCTGTCCGATCAATGCCCGCCTTATGCACCCCTTCTGAGCAAGAATTCCAATACCCTACATAATTGTCTTCATCTCTCTCGTAGACAATGTTGAGACTCAACTTCCTTCTCTTCACGGTGGCGTTGATCTCCTGGACAGCCTCAGCCACCACCAAGATCGAGCAACTCCAGCCTCGAGCAGCAGCATCACCTATCCTGACGACCACCACCTCCGCAATCCCCACATGCGACATCAAGAATGGTAACTACCCGATCTCGTGGGGCAACGACGACGTCTTCTCTTGGGTTGGCAAGCTGCCTTCGAATTCGACAAGCTCGGCCAGTGCGACAGCCACAGCTTCTAGTACCGCGTTCAGCTGCACGACGATGCCGTAAGTGTCTGTGATACATTGAAATTGGGCATCCACTTATGCAGTTCTGTGATAGGAATCCTGTGGATCCACAGTATCCTTGTCAGTGCAGCAACGGGTTTGTATACTGCAACAATGGAGGGACGTGCGAATCCATCACTTCTATTCCGACTGCGGAGAATTGCTGTATGGATTGCATGTAGTCCGCGCAGAGCGTGCCATACAGTGTTGCTCGGGGCATCCAGTCCTAGTCCTAGCTTTGACTGGATTAGGTAGTCTAGTCTGTTATTGCAATAAGGCTAATCGGGCTAGCGAACCGTATTCAATTTTCGGCTACTACTTTGTATGCGTGTTACCATCTAGCGTATCTCGCACGTATGTCTATATGGCCCATATGCTTATCCCTTTTCCTGGCGTTATGGCGCCCATCGTTTGGTTGGCCGCGCTAAATCCAACGGGGCCGCCCCAGGGCCGGAGCAGGAAAGGGCGCTGTCATGATACGGATATAGACGGAGGAACCCTACACCTAGCGCATACTCGTTTGCTACTAGTCTGCTTACACTAGTCTGCTTCTGTACTAATCTGCTTGTTTATTACAACGTTCAACCTGCTTAACAGAGAACTATGCTTTTACTTTACTCAATAAACAGTCCAATTGCTTCCAGTACCACCTAAACCGTGGCAGGCGCCCATTTCACCAACACGTACTTTGTTTATTATTCTAGTATTTGGTGTATCATCCATCTGCAGCGATTACTGCCTGTACTCTATGAGGCATAGTAATAGACAAATTATATAGAATACTACTATCAATCTCATGCCATGCCTCCTTAGCAGCTGTAATTAGCTGAGCTAGAGTAGCTACTGAATCATCTGCAAATTCTAGCTCAGAGTATAGTTTATATATCTCAGCCTTCATTAAAGCCCATAGGTTCTCAATTGGATTCAGATCTGGTGAGTAAGGTGGTCAGACCATCACAGTAACCCTCAATTTTCGTAGTATTGTTTGTACTATTCTTACTGTATGAACAGAAGCACCGTCTTGCATAAAAATATCACCAGGGCTATGAAAGAACTGCGCTGCAGATTTTTTTTCTGTATTATTAAAGTTAAGATTGAAGCGAGAATTATAGCAAGACAAGAATGCTTTGATCATTGAGATGTATAGAGCGAAGAGAGATAGAGATCATGATATTATTGATATATGAAGTAAATATAAGATGACAACGTAGTATTTAATATACAGATGAGTTGCTATAGGTCGCAGATAATTAGAAGTGAAGAAAAAGAGCAAGAGCGAAAGAGCAAGAGAACAAGAGCAGAAAATAACATAATGAGGGAACGATGAAGTTATAATCGGCTTTTCTTTGATTAGCATTCAAAACGAGCTGAATGGACGCTCTCGTCTAAACTTGTAAGAAAGCATTATCAACTAAAGAGTAGAAAGTGGCTGAGGGAGAGCACGGGAAAGCAGAGAGGGAGCACGAGGGAGCAATGAGGGAGCAGGGGAGAGCAGCGAGGAAGCATGGGGGAGCAGAGAGAGAGCACATCGACGAAACGGGCGTTAGCGGGGGAGCAAAGCGGCGGCACCTGAGTCAGCCAGCGGTCACGTGTTGGCCTGGGTTCGGGGATGCTATATGCAATTTACAAGAATCGTCGAAAACACTCCCTGTAATTTGGCAAGCGCACAAGCGGAGAAGGTCGCAACGTTGGCTGCTAGCCTTTGAATACCATTCAGTGACCTCTGGGCTGTCGACCTGCAAACAGCTCGCAACATGTTCCCTACGTTACGCGACTGCAGTTCACTACGATGACCTCGTATCACGCCTCTCAACCATTTGGCAGCAAATTAGAGCAGATACGAGGTTTAGGCCAGCGTTCTCTCGAGGGGTTGCTGCCGATAGTCGGTCATCGCATTCCTTATTTACAGGCTCGATCTGGTCGGGGCTACACACATGGCGCATCAAATAGCCGATCACATCCGTCACGAGAGCCCTGGAAGCTACGGTCACTTTTGGATGTTAGGCTTGCGTTGGTCGTACTATGGATCCTGCTGTTGTGGTGGGGTGAGGAAGCTGTGTTCAGAAAAGGTGTGAAGGGCTGCGCTTGGGATCGCTGGGAAAGCTGGGTAGGCACTTGTACACCACATCTGCGAAAGTCTTGGTATTCTGATTAGCTTGGCAGCCTCCTGAAGCAACACCGCACCACATCGTTCTCATCGCCGATCCTCAATTAGTCGATCCGCACACATACCCAGGTCGACCTTGGCCATTGTCGACGGCTACTGTGAGGTACACCGATTTATATCTTCGGAAGTCTTTCCAGCTGCTCCAGGAAATTTTAGATCCTGATACTGTTATATTCCTCGGCGACCTGTTCGATGGGGGACGGGAGTGGGCAACCCGCGGTGACGATATATCTGACAAACAATGGAAAAGGTATGGAGACGACTTCTGGTTGAAGGAGTACAACCGTTTTGGCCGTATTTTTTTTGGGCCATGGACGCACGGGAAACACACCGAAAGGCAAGGGAGGCCGTATCGTAAAATGATTGCAACTCTGCCGGGGAACCATGATCTTGGGCTGGGCACTGGCATTAGGTTGCCCGTTAGAAAGAGATTCAATGCCTACTTTGGCGGCGGAAATCGAGTCGACGTTATCGGCAACCACAGCTTTGTTTCAGTGGATACATTATCACTAAGCGCCAAAGGCCAAGCTGATCTAGTTACTGGTGATATGGGAGCAAGTGATGGGAATAGACTAACCCGAGAGATCTGGGGTCCTTCCGAGGAATTTCTTATCCAAGCGAAAGCTGAAAAATCACGAGCAATTGGTCGCGAATTGCGAGTGCAAGCGGGAAAAACCGGAAACGAAGTCTTAGATCATACTGTCTTTCAGCTTGATGACCCTGTTGTACTCAAGGGGCAATATACAGGCAGACCTACTGCAGATACAGATATGCCATCAATTCTCTTGACACATGTGCCGCTTTATCGTGCATCGGGAACACCCTGTGGACCACTCCGTGAGCGGTACCCTCCTACGAAATCCAGCAAGGAGCTAGGCGAAACAGTAGAAAAGGACGATAGAAACGCGATTAAAGTAGAGGCAGGAATTCAGTATCAAAATGTCCTTACTCCTTTGGTGTCAAACGAGCTTGTGGAGAAGATTGGGGATATAGAGCATGTGTTCTCGGGTGACGATCATGATTATTGTGAGGTCATCCATCGAGGCTATAGCTCGAAGAATGGTGGCATTCGAGAGATAACTGTAAAATCGATGTCTTGGGCCATGGGTGTTCGAAGACCTGGATTCCAAATGGTAAGTCTATGGAATCCAATCGACGCACGGGGCGACCGAATTGGAAATGGAGCAAAAGAAAAGACACTCGAAAGCCACCTTTGCTTACTACCGGATCAACTTACAATCTTCATCCGTTATGGTCTATCACTAGGTTTTACGGTCCTTGTTCTGTTTGTCCGCGCCCTTAGAATGGCGTACCGGGGAAGTCACGAATTGCAAGAACCCGATACGCCCTTATTACCTCTCTCCAGGTCCGAAGCGCCATCGCTCAAGCAGGAAACCATGTCTGCATCTGCTCGATCATGGGTTGCTCCAGCACCGAAACCCGTACGCTCGAGCTCTCCCGACCGGTCGTCTCACAATGGCCTTGCAGTGAGATCATATGCTGCGCGAACAAGAAGCGTGAGTCCTTCTAGTGGTTATGGTCTTCCCGCGCAACAGTCGAATTCGCTGAATCTGGAAGACAAGTATGATGTATTTAGAGATGGAAACACACGTAAAAGAAAGGAATGGGATGAGACAGCACCTCATGACCGACCAAAAATAAAACGGGGAGGCATATCGCTTTTTTTTCAGACATTCAAGCGAAGCTTGTACCAAGTGGCATGGGCTGCGCTTCTTTGGTATACTTGGCTATTGTGGACTAGGTGATCGGATTAGTCCGCGCCTGTTCGAAGCCCCTATCCCACTCCCTCTTCTTGACTGTCAGGAGATTCTTCAGAGCCACATTGACTTCGCGTAACATAGATTGAGAGTTGTTTCGATTTCCGATAAGGAACTTGGCCCGGGAGCCGTCAGGCAGGCTAGACGCGAAACTTTTCGCAGTGCATATACTCTTTCGCTCGCTGCATTGAACATCAAGTCGAGAAAATGAATGCAATCATCAGGTAAGGAGAAAGCAACTGTTTATTTAGGAATGTCAACCGAAAGTTCTATGATTGATATAACGAATATGGCTGGATTAGCAAGATTGCTAGTTATCTAATTAGACCAGCACCCGGGTATCCTCAACCAACCCTTTTCTTATTCCTCTTTCTCATTGTCATTGACGACTGTTCGCCTCACTTTGAGATGCTCTCACCTTACCTGCATTGCTCTCACCTCACTTTTATTCACCCCGTATGAATACTTTTGGGAATGGATGGGGCAAAGATTCACCCTCTCTAGCGTATTCTGCTGTTCATTGGATACTATATAGTCCCCTTCCTCCTCCCTACATTCCATCTTCTATGCAACATAATTCCACGACAACATTTGCAGCCTCTTGTACCTTCTATGGTACCTATCCATACTATCCACGTTGACTCGCCGGCCCTTCCGCTCTTTCCTTACTGCTGTGCAAAACACAACCTCCCAAGAAATAGGCAATCAGCTTCATCATACAGGATGCCTCATTTAACAAATTGTTTGCCGCAACAATGGACATTATAACATAATTGTCTGGACAAGAAGAACCACTAAAACCAGAAATGAAGCACATATGATACACGCTCCAACTAAAAATAGAGCACGATAGATCATATACTCAAACCTGCAATTAAAACATATAAGCTCAGTGAGGCAATCTTTCAATTAGTGTGCCAGCCTCTGGTATCGAACTTCTGCCAGCAAGAGGGCGTGATTTCTCTTAGCAAGTCCAGGGACGTGGATTGAAGCAGTGAGACCGAAGGGTGTGACCCTGATGGTACATACGATGTAACGACGAGCCAATTTCAACGATGAGATTCTTAGATAATCAAATGAGATCTAGCTCCGACAATCAAGCATACTATGATCAGTCAGATACACTTAGGAAGCAATGACAAGTAAGTACCTTAGTTGGGGGTGGCTAACACCCTGAGACGCTCGGACCATCTATAGGGCGTAGTGGATCAGCTGTGTTGTGCTGGTTGCTGATAAGGTAGTGAGTACCTTATACCCCTAGATTCTTTGTTATAGAACCTTCCTTTCTCTTTATTCTTCATTTGAGGGCTACTACATACCATAACATTCTGTTCAAGACTGTTTCTTGACGGTATCGTATGTCTCATTCAACAGTCTCTTACCCCTGAGTTTTGTCACCACGATCAACCATCGCTTGCCCCTGAGTCTTCTTATCACGATCAACCAAGGCTTGGAACCCCTTATGTGAGTTTCTCACCATGATGCAAGAGACAAGGCAACACTGACTTGTTGATAGATGGACAACTTATGAGCACTTGAAAATCTTTCCTACAAAGCTTTGCTTTTGGAGATTTTCGAGCTCTACATCTGGAGAAACTTGAGTTTGCCAGCGACCATGGCAGATCTATCAACGAGCAGCATCTGGACCATCCTTGCTCCACATCCAGCATTCCACAAATAGACCCTGATACGCTGTCGCTTTGTGGGGCTAGCTTTGCCGGCCAGTTTAGCCATCAGTCACGAAGACAGTTTAAAAATGGCAGTCTCGCTACAGTCTCAAGACCACCTGGATCTTTTACAAGCAGAGAAACAAGGTGTTGTGTTCACGATATTCAAAGCCGATGCTCTATGTTTTTACACCTCCATGTGGACAACTGAGCAATGACTTCTTGCATTCCCTGTATCCCTTCAAGGCTCCTATCTACATCAGTTGATATTCATTCAAGAGATACCCCTTCGACCCTACCATACACAATATTACCTCCTCCATCTCTACACTTGGATCTATTGAGAAACGGAGGTTTTGACAAGAATCGAAGCTTCCTAAGTTCTAACAGTTTGGACTTATTCCGACTTTCCAAAATTTCATGGCTCATAGAGAGTGAGCAGTAATAGAAGCTGCCTTGGTTCGAGCACGGATATACTCCAAATTCTTCATCGCCGCTACCGCCTATCGAGAAACAGAAGATGTCCAAGAGTGCTGCAATCTTTGCCAAAGGGAAAAGTCCGGCCGGAATTACTTACCTTCAATTCCGGTTTCGAAAGGCAAAACGCAAGGTCTTGATAGAGATTGTCTATACCGAACAACGGTATCAAGAGCCAAGGCCCGTTGAAGAACTTATCAGGACCACAGTCAAGAAGCACGGATTAGTGTCATATTTCGAAGAAAGCTTTATGAGAAGATCATTTCGCTGTAGCTAGTCTGCACGGAACAACAAGATCAAAAGTCATGACTTTTAGACATCTAGGCGAAGCGCAGTAGCTTTACGACTGCATGAAAAACTTCATACGATCATGCTCACGAAGCACAAGATAACTTCGAAGAAAGTCTATGAGAAGATCACTACGCTGCAGCCGATATACATGGAACGACAGAACCAAGAGCCACGGCTTTAATACATCCAGACGCAACGCGATAGCTTCATGGCTTTATGAAGAACTTATTACGATCACAATCGACAAGCATAACGCATCATCACCACTTTCCGAAGAAAGCTTTGTGAGGAGGATCGTCTCCCTACAGTGATTCTGCATGGAACGACATGATCGAGAATGTCTCCTAGGCATTTTAAGCGGGGAGAGCAGCAGCTTCATGGCTTAATGACGAACCCATTACGGTTCCGCTCACGAAACACCACATGAATCACAGATCTCATTAAATAGATTTATGAGAAGATGATTATCGCTTCAGCGAGTTTGCATGGAACTACAAAATCAAAGCTCCATGGCTTTTCGACATCCAGGCGAAGCGCAGCAGCTTCATAACTCCATGGAGAACTTGTACGCTCATATTCAGAGAATGTCTTATGTGACAGATGTTCAAAGAGAGATTTGCGAGAAGATCGTTTCGCTTTAGTGAGTTTGCATGAAACAACAAAATCAAGAGCCATGGTGTTTAAACATCTACGCGGACCACAGCAGTTTCACATGGGAATTTATTCGAAGGCATGCCTCCATTCAATTCTGGCAGGGAGCAGAGATGAAATTTTTATTCTGATTTCTTTTAATGAATGCTCTCGGATTGCCTACTACTTCGCGGATAGAAGAGAAATTACCAAAGAGCGGCGTTGCTGATTCAGTCATGATCTTACACATTGACCGAAGGATCACTCATTCGTCGCCATTCTTCTTCAATCGAATACCCAAATATTCCGGACATGGCGTATTTTACTCGGTCGGCTCTGCGAATAACCGCAGCATTCCTACCGTTGAGCTTACCGCCGTCTATAAAGATGTCTTCTTGGTGTTTGGATTCATGACTTCGGATCCGAGCTATACCGGTCTGGCCTTCAACCGCAAAACCCGCGGGAAGAATCTCCACGTCGAGAAACCGTTGGCCTCGTCCTCGTGATCTTCACTTGAGGACCTTGGAACTTCGGGATTTACTCTTGGACAGCTTGGCCATATAATCAGTCACCAATCGGAGTTGACAAACCGTTGGCCTTATTTTCGAGTTCTTCATTTGGAAACATTGAACCTTTGGGATTTGCTCTTGAATAGCTTGGGCATATCTCTTCCAACTGAAGCCGAGACTATGAGAGGGCGGCCACGATGGTAGCAAACCTCGACGAGTCATTAGTCGAGCTTGCCAATCAGCTTCATGGACTTGGCTGGCTTGGCTGTGAGTTCCTCGAGCCAGAAGAATTAGATCGGCTTAATAAGACACTTGGAGGTGAACTGGACAATCATGGGTGTATTGCGGAAGTTGTCTTTTGCACAATTAAGCCACCGGATGGAAGATTGAATTCTTGAAGCTTGCGTGCGAGACATCAAGAAAGCTTTTGGACTATCATCGCAGATATTGGGCCCTTCAGGAAGCTGGCATTCTTCGTGGACTTGGCTGAGCTTCACACCAAAACTTCTTAGCCAGAATGACGAGACTGGCCTATCAACACACCTGAAACGGAATCGGACCCTTATAAGGGTGTTGCGAACGTTGTCTACCGCAAGATCAGGCTATAGGAAGGGAGAAACACGACGATTGAACACCAGAGTCGAGAGATCAAAAGAGCTGTCACAATGTTATCGAATCCTGGTCGGTTCGCCAATCAAATCTTGATGGCAAAATCCGTGATGTTGATGGATAAGCCTTCTGAGCCTTGAAGACATACTTTATGCCCTTATGTTTCGTTAGCAAAGCCGTCATCAGTAACAAAACGTCTTTCGACAACGCTTTCGTCTACATATAAAAGTGCCACGCTTGAGGGTGCCTTACCAAAGTTACAGTACCTTGGGCAAACAGACGGTTGAGACGGTCTCACTCCGACTCCTGCAAGTAAATTGGATCGCTATATCAGCCTTTCAAAGAACATGGTATACAGCGAGACCAAGCAATCAGACTGGTGGGTACAACGTTTTCACGATTCGCCTTTCTCGTTCGAGATGGCTCCGGGCTTTCCAATACATCCACGCCACTCACCACGCCCACAATGCCTCTCTTCCACATTGGCAGAAAGGCTTGATGAGCCCTTGGCGAACATGGCACGATTGATGTATGACATTGGCTCCCGTGGCTCGTGGGACGAAACATGTGGAGTGGTGGAAGTTGCTTGATGCCGAGATATCAAGCGTGCCGTGAAAAGCTACATGGTCCCATTGGGTCGCTAAATAAGCCCGGTGGTCAGTTTCGTGGACTCGACGGCCCCTTGGTTACAGGATTTCCCTCGAGTCAGAGCGCTTACATTGCCTCGACACGCTCTGAAGGGTGAATTTGGATCATAGTAAGAGCTCAGCGCATACGTCGTTTGGAAAAATGTCGAGCCTCCGGAAGTGGTTGATGGGTCTTTCGGAGACTATAATCGAGACATCGAGATATCTTTGAAAGTAGTACTGAAGCTCAACATGACAGTAACCAAGCTCGATGGCGGACTTCACTTCCCGATGGGAAAACTAAGCCAGTCCTCTTGGTCCTTATGGAATTACCACCTTTCCTCCAGCTTTACCTTGGATTGCTGCCTTGGAATTAAACAAGTTGACAATTCCATCTCACTTGCTTACAGACATACACGAACTCTTCCAGGGCCATGGTTGAATCGATTGTTGATTCAAATTAAGAAAACGTTATAATGAATGTTGTGTACGTCGATTGAAAAACTATCTAGCCCCCAGAAGCGGTGGATAAGGTAGGTCTTTGAAGGCTATGGCCGAGGCATTGAGAGATCTTTGAAAGTGTTTTTTTGAAGCTCATAAACTTATCAATCAACCGTTGGCTGGCAAACTTCGAAACGTCGACGAATACATCAGTTCGGGCGATAGATTTTCTGCTTGAGCCCTCCGTGGAAATTCGAAGACTAAAGTCGAGACATTAGGTCCTTGAGCGAGTCATCGAAGCTCATCAAACCGTCAATTATACACTGGTTGGAAAATTCGAAACGTCGACGCATACACCATTTCGAGCCGAACAGATTCTCTCCCAAGACCCTTCGTGAGAAAGTCGAAGGCTAAAGTCGAGATATTAGATTTCTTGAACGTGTCATCGAAGCTCATCAAACTGTCAATCATACGCTGGAAGACAGTGAAACGTTCGACGCATACACCAGCTCAGCCAACAGCAAACAAAACAAGACTTATTCATCTTACCCTGTCATAGGCGCACACGAGCTCTTTCATGAGGCGTGGTTGAAGCAGTTACTAATTCAAATTGCCAAAAAAAAACTCCCGAAGATGTTCTTGATTAATGACGAGAGATTTTCGTACGCTGAGTGGGAACAGTACCTACAATCAAGAACAGCAGTAGAGACGGTTAGAGCTCTGATTGCGAGGGTTATTGTTCAAGGGATTTTGATATCATTCTCCATTCCCCAATCAAACAATCCGAAGCACCTCAAATAGCCAGAAGGACAAGGCATCTACGTCGCTCAGAATCGCTCCGAATTGATATATTTCCGAAACCAACCACGCAGTCATTCTCTCCTATTTCCTTTCCTTCCCCCCCCCCCCCCCTAACGGGAATAGACAGTCGCACGCATGATCATACCATCCATGCCGGTGCGGGAATTATGCCTTGCCTCAATCAGTCGAGAACAGAGCAGGCAGAAAGGGGATTTCGAGAAGGGGAAGAAGACACGGCGCTGTAAAGACCTTGAGGGAGGATGACTGTCAGAAGGCAGTACGCTAAAGATGTTCATTCCGCTGCAATCAAGGACTCACAGCACTACGGCTAGAGTGCTCTCTGATTGTTGACGGGAGGACGCGCTGAAGGGGGATCATATCAGTCCCGATACTTGAGACGATAAAAGGGGAATTTGACAGCACAGCCCACACCTCAACTATTTTTCGGCTCTGGTACACCCCGATCAAGCGCTGTATGCGTTTGGCTACAGACAAAGCCCATCTTTGAAAAAATGTCCGCCACAAGCAGGGAAAAAATCAAATCAGAAGGCGAAGAAGAAGAAGAAGGGGGGGGGAAAAACTCCTTGAAAGCATCAGCATGGACGATCTGCAATCGAGGATGCCCATTTTATAAAAACCCGTATATTACCCACCCTGGAGCCTGACAGGATGCAACGGAAAGCAAAAAAAGATAATTATTACCCAATTCTATGCCGCACAAGAAGGCCAGCAGCTTCGATTTTGTGTGTTCAGATCTCGAGGATTTTATCGTTCTTTGTTGCCAAACCCCATTCCCCAATCTGGGGACGAACTGGTTGCATCATTCCCCCTACGTCGGGCCGAACCTGGACGAGACTTTACTACGGTCAGTCGGAAACAAACCAATGCGGCCTTTTATTCAGACATGTTCGCCTCACTTTTTTCGATTGGGGGATCTGGTACAAGAGAGCGAAAAATGACGGGAGCACCGTGCTTCTAGACTGCCTGGACAGGGCTTGTGAATGGTTTGATGGATGAAGCCTTCGTATAATGTTCTGGCGCACACTTCTCCATCGTCACCGAATACGTAAACCGTGACCATGGAAGTAGGGAAAATGCGCTTCATGCCGACTTGTTTGAATATGGGTTATGCCGGGATATGTACCGCGCTGTTCTTATATATCGTCACGGCGAGAATAGCAGTCAACATTCTGTTACAGGCGCCCCAAGATGAAACTACCTGTGGGATACCAATTGGGAGGGGCCCCAGCGTCTAGCCAGAGAGCACGGCGCCGAACTTCCTACCGACGAGGCAGACGGACACTATTAGCGGTTAGGATAGGATAGTGGGTTTAACTATTTTAAAGTCCTTTAGTTCACACGGCGATAGAATCACGGCAAAGATCAATTGCCACATGATTCAAACGAAACGGCAATCGAAACGGATGAGAAGAGTCGAGTTTCGGCACACTGGTGCCAAGTTCTCAAACACCGTTAAAGAAGAGTGATTTGGAAGAAAGTTGTCAGGATGATCGTCGCTACCCATGCTCATTAGACGCTCGCGGGATCAAAAACATTCGGCATAATGAGGAGGATAGGAAGCTTGAAGAGGGAAATGATGAGGTCAACATAGGATATCAAGGTTCTCCATATGTATGCGCTTTGTCTGAGACATCCATGGGAATTTCGCCAAGGGGTGTTATTCCCTGGATTAGCTGCGTTCGTGCAGGTAGCCTGGCAGAAGAGCACTCAAATCATGGTGGCAAGAACGCCACGAAATAGGCAGTAGAGGACCACAACAACGCACTACGCAATATGTTGCAGCTTCCAGCTAGCTAAGAGTACGCAAAAGCGCACTTGTCTCAATTCCATTGGAAAGAAGAAGAATGCGCGTGTGATATAGGCTAGAAAGCGACGAGACAGAAACCAGACAATCTCTCTTAACAAGGTGATAGGCAGAATGATACAGCTTCCACCGATATGACTGCGCAAAACCGGGCCCAAGTCGTCGACTTGACAGTTTGGATTTCTCGGTTCCTGGACAAGGGACACGAGAGAGAAAGAAGAGGATCAGGGGAGTAAGTAGGGGAGTTGAGGTCGGGGTGGACAGGAGGTAATAAATGTGGATGGGTGGGGGTTGTGGTGCTGTGAACATAGGAAGTCGTCGGAGGCTCTATTGGTCATCTGCCCTTGGTTGAGATTTCGTTGCGGGGGATGTGGTCTGGAAATGTGGTTGGCGATCTTCAACCGTGGTCTTCTTATTCCGTACGAATCCTATAAGGCTATCTCTTACCATGCCCACTTGCGATCGGTGACATCAAGACTGCTACCAGTATTTGCAGGATCATGTAATTACAAGGCAAGGCTATGAGCCAGTGTTACGGAAGGCTGTGGAGAGTCCCTGGCTACGCCAACTGCATGGGCATGGGGAAGGCTATCTCATAGACGAAGAGTCCTCTGACGAATGGTGAGGTATGCGGCATATGCATCGGGCCACGGAGAGCCAGTCACAAGACCTTCGTCTTCGACTTCAATCAGCGCGGATACGAAATTGCGATTGCTCGGAGAGAACATCCACACTATTCTCGAGGGTTTCTTTCTCCCGAAAACCCCTATAAGCGACCCTGTCACCCTGTGTATGAGGGCAAGATCAGTTGGGTGGGCTGGGAAGCTGTCAGTAGAGGGAAGAGGAATATAACGGGATACGAGGGTGGCCCTTCTTGGCGAAGGCTGTACTTTCGCTACTCAGTAGTCCTGTCGTTGATGTCCTCCACGTCCTGTAAATACACCACGACTTCGAAGCGTTCAAGGTCTCCTATGGTTGTACCGTGACATAAGCAGAAATCGAAGTCGAGAGACTGATACATCATACATGCCTACCTTAGGCCGTGATAACGCAACCGGAGCTAACAGGGATTATAGATCAACATCACATGATCGGACGCATGAGAAGGCGTGAGGCTTAGGGTTGAACGAGTACAGTATAACGAGATCCTGTATGACGGGACTCTCTGTTGACAGTGAGAGAAGCGGACCAGAGATATCAACAATGCGAAAAACCTCAAGGCTTGCTGTTGGCCTCAGACGGTGTGGGGCAGGTAATCAATATGTGCAGGATACGGAAGCAAATCAGTCGTCCAAAAGAAGAATGGCAGCTAGAATAGTGCTCTCTACCGTACTCTACCGTATTGCTCAACCCAACCACCCACAGCGTTGACAGTTCATGGCCTGGAAGCAGAACACAGACCGGATTGTTCCGTATTAGGTAACATCATTCTTACCTGATGGCCTAATTGGAAATGACGTCAGGGTCGACTCTCGTTGCACCTTAGGCCAAGGAGCCTTGGGACCTGCTGTACTCCGTACATACTAAGGTACTACCTTACTGTACGTACATACCGTATTAGTCGGTGGGAGAGGCGCTTGTCGCGAATAGCAGAAGTGCAGCAGAGATGAAGCACCCCGCATTATGCATATCTGTAACTTACCTTACCCCACAAGCACCGGCAGGTGGCGTACGTAAGTTATTCATGACTGGTTAGCGATTATTTCAATCGTCACTCATCAATCATCAAACCTTAAAAACGCTTAGATTTAGCCAAAACAATAACAATGGCTGATTAGTCTCGCAGTCAATCATGCTAGTATGGAAGGTTGTCACTGTGGATAAATTGGATGGGCACGCGACACCTCCACCAGCCCAGTTTGGGCTAGCTTGGTGATGAACATTGGGGGAACCATGGCAAAGTGAGGTGCCTACCTGAAAAACGAGGAATCGGTGAGAGGGAGATGGAATGTTTCTGTGCATAAGTAGTAGGAGTAGTAGTAGTAAGCAGTATGTTGGGTGCGAAAGGCTCTCAAGATATACTTCTCCGGTCGAGGAGCTGCCATCCGACCTGCACCGTTGGACCCCAAAACCTTGAAAGAAGGCACAGAAAATGGTGCTGGTTGATTCGTCGCAGAGCATCTGGCGTGCGGCCGAACTCCCCGGCTCGCGGGACATTTGGGGGCAAAGGCATTCTTGCATGTACAATGCAGATGGTGCGCAAACATCCTCGAGCGGCCCCAGAAGGAGGAAGACGGCCGACCATCGTGCAGACAATGTGCTGTCGAGGACGGAGGTGTCATGAAAGCATAAACTGGTTCCGATCCTTGAGTACGCCCAACAACCCGTGTCATTGCCATGCATAACAAGACAAATCGTTGGAAAGGACTTGACTGGAAGATGGCGACGGTGCTGGCTTTGTCTTGTACAGCATTGGAGCCCAGCGGACGTAGAAAAAGGCGTGAAGACGGCGTCGAGGTTGCGTCGAGACTGCTGTCCCACACAACACACACGCCGGGAGGATTTTCCCTCAAGACAGCACACCGCAACGGCGCAGTCCACAGGGCCATCTCGCCACAGCATTCATTTGCTGAACGTTCTTGAACAGGACGACAATCCATGCAGTCTCCCACATGTTCCTCCCGTGCCTCCTGCAACTGATCGTCTATGTTTCCCGCCTCTGGTGCAGTCTCACGCGAGCCTTTGGCAATCCCGGCATCTATCTTTCTTGCCTCTTCTGGAACTCCGCCATCCTTGTTCGGTCCCTCCATTGCTTGCAGGATTGCCTGTTTAGCGTATACTATGTATCGCGCTGCATGGACAGAGGGCGGATGATCGAAAGAACACCGCTTTTTAAATTTTGATTTGTGCGGGTGCAGCTAAGATAGGACGGGAAGTCATACTCTAAGCGCGTGTCGCTCTGCTTAAGCCATTTGTCAACCATGGTCAATAGTCCATGGTCAACCACACAGAACAGCCAGCAATAATCCGGTGTGTGAGTACGGAGTCGTAAGTAAGGAGTATTGGGGGCCATCCATGCTCTGATGTTCGACACCATATCCGAGCCGTCTTTTTATACTTGTATTGGCAACCATGGGAGAGAGCCGACGCATCTGGTGCGCAAAGATGTTCCAGGTACCGGCGGAGCCAGACTAGATCATCTTGGATTCCCCCGCTCCATCGTGTACTTGTACTTGTACTATACTACTTCCTGCCATCGCTGCAGACTGGTGCTTCTATACAATAGCAATAATAAAGCTGAAACACTCGTCTCCACATCCACTGTTCTTGCTTCCTGCCTCCATCTTCTTGTCTTCAACCTGGGCCAAGGATGTCGCCGTTACATCTCACCCTCAACAACATACTCAAAAGATAGCAGCTATGGATGGGGTGGACATGCCTCCTCCGGGAGGTGATCAAAATCGGGGTCCGGTGGTCATTGCCGTTTTGTCGCTCTTTTTTGGTCTATCGACAATAATTGTTTTCTTGAGGGTGGTCACTCGCATATGCATTACTCGTAACTTCGGCTGGGACGATGCTACTATGGCGTTGACTCAGGTAGGAAGCGTTCCTGCCTCGACGGAGAAATGCTGATGGTTCAACAGGCGATAAACGCTGCGGGAGTTGGCTTTACCGTGACAGAACTGTCTAACGGTTTCGGACGACATAGATACTATATTTCATCCGATGAGTTTACAACGTACCGCCGGATGGACTACCTATACTGGGCTCAGCTCTTCATAATACTTCCACTCTCCAAAGTCTCCATCTGCCAATTCCTTCTCCGCCTATCTACCGTCCAAAAGACCAAGCTACGGGCCTCTCTCTATGCTTTGATTGGTTTCTTGGTCGTCACTCATGTACCGTTCATCGTCTTGATACTGGTTCAATGCAGACCTGCGCATAGATACTGGAATTTGGGTGCAGACGGGGACTGTTTTACCAGTGATAGAGTGGCGGATATCGTTATTTCCCAAGGAGGTAAGTCTTCAGTCTGAGCACCTTGACGCCGCATGAAGTTAATCCGCCATTACAGCATTCTCCATTCTAACCGATTTTATTCTCGCCGCCTTGCCTGTAATCATTGTCTGGAATGTACAGATCAGTACACGAACAAAACTTTCTCTGTGTTTCCTCATGGGCCTGGGCATAATGTGAGAGTTTTGCTTCCTGTAAGCTCCTTGATGGTCGCTGACAGGCCCCTGGCATTTAGTACTGCGGCCGCTTGCATTGCCAGAACATCTCTCTCATGGCAACTCAAGGCCGAAGATGTAACTTGTAAGTAAAGGTCCTTTGCGACAAGGACTGGAACAAGAACAATGGAGGCTGATACTCGGAAGGGGTCGCTGTTCCGAATTACCTATGGAGAATAGCGGAAGTCAACATCGGGATCATCGCGGCCTGCACCCCCCACATGAAGCCTCTAATTCGCCACCTTCGCGGCCTCTCCGGCGAAGAGCCCCTCACGAGCCTTACCCCTCCCTCTCCACAATCACCCACCTCACCTCGCTGGTACATCCGTTTCCGACGAAGCCCTTCAAGCGCTAGAGGCTGGTTTCACGCTACCTCGTCCGACGAGCTCCCCTCGCGGCGCAAAAGAAGAGAGTCATTTCGTTTCATGAAGAAGAAAGCACGAGGGGAAGAATTTGGTGCCGAACAGGCTTGGGATCAGAGCGGCTGGGGCCTTGGGGACATACGCATGACGACAGACATCTATATCCGCGAAGCCGACGGCACAGGCGCGCATTGGCCAAGGAGGAGCGCAGACATGCCTATAGTGAGAATGGATATGTTTGGCCTCGGCGACCAAGTAGAAGGAAATTGGAGAAGAAAAAGCATGGATAAGAAAACCCTGGTTCCCGAGTACGAAACGGAAGGAACTTCGCAAATAGATGACAAAAAGGCGCAAGATGTGGCACAGGAAGGTACATGGCGGAGGAAGAGTGAGGATAGGAGACCTGAAGATTCAGGAGACGAGATTGGTGGAGGCGGGGAGAGAAGAAGCACGGAGCAAATACTACAATCGCCGGAGCAAGAGGGGAGGAACATGGATTGTGGGGATTCATGACGTTAGTGTTTTTGTGTTTCTATTATACATATCGCTTCTTAAAACAGCAACGAAGATACCCATTCGCCTTTCAGGCTCCTCGCCGAACCGTCAAGCCGTTACGCCTTCATGTTGTGGAACCGTCGAGTGGCTCAGCCACCCACCTGTCAAGTAGCTGAGTTGCCAAACCACCTATCTGTTAAGTCGTCAGGTTGGCAATCCCGTCGGGACGACAAGCCGTGAAGTCTTCAAGCATGACTGCCAAGAAACAAAATCTTCAGTCCATATCGAAAAATCATCTCTCCACGCAGTCGCATCGTCAAATTGTGTAATGGCTAAGCCAGTGTGCCCACGTCACTAGCTTCCTATCTACCGTTGACCCGAAAGCTCTTTGCCATATTGTAAGCCGCTCAAGGTTGAGGTGACTGAACTGTTCCACCGCGTTTTGTCGAGGTGGCATTGTTCGAAGTAGCCTCTGATGAACCTACCAACCGCAGGGTAGATCCCTAATGTGTTATCTACATCAGAGAGTCACAGTTCAAGCCGAAAAGGCCAGGGACCGTGCTTCTCCGGACCCGGCTATCACACAATACACTGAACTTCCATTGTCGTCGTGTATGACGGAATTAGCGTTCAGTTGCTATTTTCAGACTGCTTGACCACGACGACGAATCTGCAGCGCCTCCGAATATAAGTGGGAGATTAGGTTGATCCAGCTGGTAGAGCTCTGCCCATTGATATCTATCATCCGGCAAATTGCGCATCGATGAGAGTCCTGCACCCTTGACTACCATGATACCCCTCTGGCAGCGAGGTGCTGGATCAAAGCGTCTTCGTGCTGTGCTTATGCGAGAAAAATCAAGGTTCGGCTGTTTAAATCTACTGTTTACCTTCACCTCGAGATTGGGTTCCGGCTCTGCTGGGGGCTCGGAATTGAGGGCGACCCTCGTTGACAAGCTTTGATACGTACAGCAGGAGGTGTCATTTGATTGAATCCTACTTGTATGGCAGCAAAACCATCGAAATTAATCGCAAGGGACAAGGCGGATAGGACAACAGACAAGTTGAATTGCTAAAGGTATGCGCTTAGTAGTGAGTGTTTGACATTGAAGATGCCGCCCAAGGCAGCTCCTTTCTTCCGATAACAGCAAAACGTCCCATCTCGCTTGCATCGTTCAAGCATCTTCCATAGCTCTGCTCAGCAAGCCTGCTTATAACGACGCATGTCTCTCCTTCTATCAATTCTCTTTCGATTCTGTCTATCCCGTCGCAGGGTGTTTTCCTGCCTGGCCCTTCAATGGATCAAGCAGAGTATACTGTTAATCAATCTGTCCTCAAAAACCGATCAACTGTGAGATCCCTGATAGCAGTTCGAACCGAAGTGTGTGTTTGCTTCATGACAATGGTCTTGTGTTTGACTAG
>JAABUS010004046.1_pt1 | contig 22168 bp, 19 predicted proteins | sample 5560161 | NCBI WGS metagenome assembly JAABUS01 (sample SAMN10711885, study PRJNA513376) | rock metagenome | isolation source: Antarctica rocks | place: Antarctica: Victoria Land, Trio Nunatak nord | collected 2016-01-04
GTTACGAATGCGGGGCTGATTGCTGCCATTGAGAGGCCTAGGATGCGGCCACTCATGCCTCCGCTGAGACCCATGCCTACTTGGCCGACGTTTCGGACGAGAACGCCGCCGGCCATGACGGCCATGCCGGTCCAGAGGGTGGCTTCGCCGAAGTAGTTGGGGTGGCGGGATTTGCTCCAGAGGCCGCGGGTGAGAAAGTCTTCGTTGTGTTTCTTGGTTTTTTTCTCCTGCACCCATTTGTCTTTTTGCCGGTCGGCGATGACTTCGAAGCTGAGACCGCCGACGTAGAGTAGTATCCCCAGGATATCGGTCAGAGCGATTGAGGCCGGGAGGGTGCTGAGGAGGGTTGCGGGGATGGAGTTGAGGGCGAGGACGGGCATGAGGCAGAGAGTTACCCATGTTGCTTGCGCGAAAAAGGCGCCGCCGAATTTTAGGGGTGAGCTCCGAATCGAATCGAACCGCGAATCATGCCCGTCCTGCGAGATCCGCCGGAACAGATAGCTCCCCAGCCTTGTCGCCCATATGCTCACCGCCGCACTCAGCATCACCTGCCTCCAATTCACACCCGCGCCAGCCCTTCCCATCAGCGCCCCCAGGATACTCGGCCACGCGGGTTTTGCATGCCCGGCAGCGGATGCGGCAGCGCGGGCGCGGAGGGTGGGCAGGTAGAGGGACAAAGCAGTGCAGGAGAGGTAGGTGAGAGAGCCGGAGAGGTCGTAGAAACGCTCGGATTGGGCCGCGATGGAGGGGAGGGCGGTGAGGCCTTGGAGGGTGTAAGCGAGGGTGATGGAGGGGAGGAGGGTGCTGAGGAAGGGGGTGCGGAAGGTGGTGGCGTGGAGGAGGGTGGAGAGGAGGGGCATGGTGGAAGTGAGGGGGTGGAGGTAGGTTGAGGGATTCAAGTAGTGGGTGAGCGGTGCAGTGAGCTTTATGATTGGGATGAGTGTTCACATGTTGGGAGAGCTGAGGGTTGGAGTGACGACATGATTTTCGGAGAGTCGGAGGGATGATTCCGCCGAGATCCTGGTGGCCCGTGCAGGCGTGCTCGATTTGGACTTTCCGCGTTTCAGGGTTCAGGGTTTGGCGCTTCGAAGAAATGGAAAACGTGTTGCTTTTTCATTTGGATGTGGCGACCTCGATGTTGATATCAGGCAATCAACCTCCGCTGAAGAAACAAGCGGATATCCAACCCCTGACTCCCAAAGCTGAACTGCTCTGAATCAGCAGCATTGGCTATCTAAGCTATGATCGAAACGATATTTGACCTCTAAAATGACTGCTACAACTATCCTCCCTGACAGCGAGGACGACTGGGACGTATCACGAGCCTGGGCCTGGAGTTGCTGGAGCCGTGATTTCTCCGATGTGACTGAGATTGGACCGCCTTCTTACGATTTCATTCGGATATGGCAGAATGATCCTGTAAGCCACTATTCGATTGATATCTTAGTAATCTGTTTGACACAATGTACAACTGGAAAATTGCTTACCTAGACAACTTTGGAGAGCGAAATCCCAAAGAAACGTCCGGCTCAGCCACCAGACTCTCTAGCGGTTCGGTGGGCTAGAGAATTATCGAGTGAGATTGCGTTGAAGAAGTTAAGAGATACGGAAGAGAGGGATCTGCTTCCTGGTCATGTCGTTTTGCTGTGAGATTGTCTTGATGGCTTCGGTGCACTCGTCGGAACGATAAAGTTGTTGATGCTTCGCAGCGTAGCAATGAAACCTGACGAAGAGCCTACTGAGCCTGAGAAGGTCCCTCTTACGTCAAGCGGCGGAGGGTCACCCTTTGGAAGGATTCTCGACTTCCTGAGCATTGATCGGAATTTCCGGTCTACTCTGTATAAGTCGCTTCCTGACTACCATGGCTATGAGTTTAATGATGGATTCTGTAAGATATAGCTCTTTTTTCGGGGCTAGGTAAACCCGAATCAGTACATGGGGTTTCTAATTAATATTCTGTCACAGGCTACCAGTTGAAATTTCCAAATCTCTACAGAGGGGAATTTGCACTTGCAGCCTGGTTCAAGGGCAAATTTGAAGACCTTCCTCAGTATCCTCACACTGGACAGATGAACGCCCTTGTCCTTGGGCTTTCAGAATCTCAACTTTCGGATGTTTTCGTCAAATTGACCAAGGCAGAGTCTACCGTTTTGAAGACGGAGAATGCAGCTCCCTCAATTGTCATCCACCCTTTCATGCTGATTGCAGCGATACTGGATCGCTTCTCGGAGGAAGATGGCATGTTCATCAACAAAAGCATCGAAAATCTGAAAGTGCTGCAGCAGAAGATCAGCACCAATGTTGCCTTGAGCATGGGAAACCTCAGTATTGAGTTGAACCAGCTTAGCTCGGATCTGCGTGCAATTCAGATGGGAAATGTCTACATGCAAAGCCTGGCAAGAGTGATTCTTGCTTCGTGCTGTACGGTTAACAATAACAATGGTAGTAAGAATCAATCAATGCGTGACCTGGTAGAGGGAATGAAAAATGCGGAGGCTGCTTCGGATCAGTACACGGATGACGGCGCAGAACAGCCCCTTACAACAGGCTTGAGCTCTGTGAAGCAGCCATGGTCACCCTTACTCGGACAATTCACTCACATCATAAGTGACCTAGAAGCTTTACAGACCCGATGCGAGGACCGAAAGTTCGATATAGAATGTCTTCAGAAACAGATTGATATCAATCTAAATGTGGTGAGTGACAGTCTCAGTCCCCAGTTTGACTCGTAACTGATTTCTTCAAGGCATATAACCTTCTCTCGCAAGAAGAAAACAGGTGGAATCGAACAATTTCTCAGCAAATGGCAGCGGATAGCAGAGCTATGCATCATATAGCGATAGCGTCAAAGGATATTGCTGAGGCGAGCAAAAGGGATAGTTATGCTATGAAGACTATTGGTATATCTTTCTTACTTACTTCCCTCAAGATTCAATCATTTTGTCTCCACATCGAACCTAGCTTACAATTCTAGCGATCCTCACCACCATCTTCCTGCCCGGCACATTCGTCGCTTCCCTCTTTAGCACTACTATGTTTAACTTTCAATCCTCCCCAGTGCAGGTCTCCAGCGCCTTTTGGGTCTACTGGGCAGTCACAGTCCCCTTGACCCTTGTAGTCGTTGGGGTGTGGCGGTTATGGTTGTATCTCCGCCATCAACATTTGCAGCTCGAGACAACACTGGGAGTGGATGAAGAGAAAACTATCAAGGGCGACTGAGCCATGAGGCTGCAATTTTTTTTCTACCAGGTAGTCTACAAAAGCAGGGGGGTGGTTCCCATGATGTCCTGAAACATTAGTCCTCTAGGATTGGCATCAACGGCTCCCAGGTTTTTGCTAGAGAGGTTTGGCCGTGAGACGCCTACATGACTGACCAGCGATGCGCGATCCCCAAGAAAGAACCCTCCTATCCACGACGCGGCCCTTCTGGGGCTAGCAGTCGAAGGGATCAGAGTTTCGTAACGAGGCAGTGTACAAAGCACCAGACGAGTGTCCGTCAGGATACTAACCGAACTGAACGGGCTCGGTCCAACGCAATCGCCGAACCAGCGCACCTGCTCAACCTTCCACAAGCGCTAGGGCTAAAAGACTCCCACCTGTTCTTCCCATGACCACAGATCCGTCCGGACCCTGTGAGTCAGAAAGCCTTTGCTGAAAATATTCATCCCAAGACCCATGTTAGCATTAATCGGGTATCAAGAATTGGGGATCCGCTGCGTGCTCCAGCGAGAGCCAACGCCCAATTACAGATGCTGATCAAGCTTTGAAGATCATGATAGCTACGCCCAGAGAAACGTCTTAGCGTCGATCTGCCCTCGAGATATGAGAACAAGGTGGCATTAACCAACGGCGAATAGTCGGGATGCCTCCACGCGACTGTCGTCCCCGGCCCCCCCTTCTTTGTCAGCATGCCGATAGCATGGCCGCTGATGGCGGGGGAGGCGAGCCCCGGGGCCATGCCAGGGGTGGGGGTTGATCGGGCGTTGACTGTTTGGGGGTAGGCGCTTGATTTCAGAGTTGTGGGTGATGTGGGGTTGGTGCTGGATTTTATAGTGGCGGTGGTGATGAGGTGGAAGGGGGGGGTGATGTCGGAGTCTGAGAGGGAGATGGTGGGAGTGGAGGCGCTCAGGGCGATGCGGATGGTTGCTAGGGGGTGGGTCTCGCTGGGGGTGGGAGGGTTGTGAGTGAGACGTGCTTGTGGGGTGGAGGGGGAAGGGGGAGTCTAACGGTGGGGTTTGCTCAGATGACGTTGTGGGTGGAGCGTCTGTCATGCCGTGGAATTTTCTGGTTTGGGGGACAAGATTGTTGGAGAGGGAGACACGACATGTGTACCATAATGGAATGAGTAGTGGCCTTCTTTCATAGAGCCTTTCTTGTTTTAGCCTATTGTGCAGCTGAATTTATCCGAAACTCGTTCTCGATGCTCTGATTGGGGGCGGAGTATGCCCCAAGACGAGGGATCAAAGCCTATGATGCATTTCTGGATAATGATAATAACAATAGCCAACATAGGGGGTTTGCACCTGAGAATGGTACTCGAGAGGGCGCGTGGCTGAGTGAGTGATACATATGTCAAGCTCATCCCCTTCCCTGCGCTCGCTTACAGCTGCAGCCAAACCTTTTAAGCGGTGTCAAGACCACGGCGTTTAACGACAGTGCCAATATCTTTTGAAGCAGCCGAGAGGTTGAGTAGTCGAGTGTGTGTAACGCTGAAGTGGACACACTTGCTAACCACGCCGTTAACGATGGTCCTTGCTCTTTGTATGTCATTGCTGTACTAAAGGACTTCATTTCCCGACGCCTTCTTTCTTTGTTCAATTGTTGTCTGTCGATTCTGATATCTTGAGCTGTCGTATGAGCGTCGGAGCGAAGAGCCCATTGTTGCAGCATGCGGTCACTGTGTGGATCTGATCAGACGAGTTTGTATGATTCTTCAATTCAGTTCTGTTGGAGGGTTTCATTAGTTACATTCAGCAAGAGTTCGCTCCCTGCATGTAATTCATGCCCAAACACTCTTTCGCTCGAAGTCTGAGTACTGAAATGGATGCTGGGCACATGCTGAGCATTGCTGCTGCGCTGAATGGGGTTTTTTCGCGAATGAACAAAGCGCTCAGAGGATCGGAGGTCAACTTTAGATGACCATTTGTTCAACCACAGTGCCTATATCAACCTCTGATTCCGGAGAACGGTAAACATTTGCATCGTTTCTCCATTGAACGTCTTGACAGAACGTGTTCGCAACCCCTAGCCCCACGCTCATGCAACCCGTCCCAAATCATAATGCCGCTTAATCACAACGTACAAAAGACAAGAAAAGAGCTCGCTAACCGAAGAAGAGGAATATTAACCCGCCTTAGCTGAGATTGAATCCCGCTCCAGCATTGACACTGTACAATAGCCTATCCTTCAACGTCTGTACATTACTGTAAACCGGCAATTTCAGCAGATTTACGCACGTGCTCGTACTCGGCAAGCGTGTCTGATCATTCCCGCTGTCTCGGATACTGAATCGCGGGTTCAGCTGGTTGAAGCCCAGGAGTGGTGCGCGAGGCGTGGATGTTACAAATTTCAGCACCTTCCTTTTGTCGACGTCGGAGAAGGATTGCATCGCTCGCCAGAAAAGTCGCACGCTCGGGTGCTCCAGCCCGTCGTCGCCAATGGCGTAGACGCCGCCGTACTGCGTGTTCTTACGCAAATCTGCAATATCGATTTCGGAGCTGTCGCCGCCAATAAGGGTTTGAAGTTCGTTCTGGTTGAACATGGAGAGCCAGGAGGGGGAGATTATTTTGCCGAGGCCTTGCATGAAAGCGTGTGTCTGCTTCCAGGGCTGGATTTGCAGGCGATGACGGGCGAGATCTGAGATGTAGATAAGGCGATTTGCGTTTGTGACGGAGAGTTGGGCGCCGTTGGGGCGGAGGTTATGGGTGATGGTTTTGGTTGGGGTGGTGGAGGAGAGGGTGTCGGTGACGGTGAAGTCGAGGGAGAAGTCTTCGACGTTGCCGGGATAGTTCTTGAGTTGGAGCTGTAATGTTGTTAGGATGTGCTTGTCGGGTAGTGGGGTTTTGTACTTACAAGTCCTTGGAATAGGCTTTCGTCAAGATCACGAATGTCGTTAAGATTGGCACGATACCCTGATTCCTTGGTTGCTGACCCATTACCTCCAGTTAGAGCCCATTTGAGTAGAAAGAATCCAGCAAAATGTATGTCGACTAGTATGCCTTCGTATAAGCATTTTCCAACGATTCGTCCAAGGAACTCATATCTCTGCAACAGATCTCTGATAGATTGATTCCATTCTGCCGAGCCTCTTTTGACTCCTGCTTGCTGGAGCAGATCTTCTCGCTCTTCTATAGCTGACGGGTTAGGGTAGAGTAAATGCTGATCGTTCTCAACGAACAAGTTCAAACCATTATTGGGACTGAAGGCTTCACTTGTCACACTTGTTAGAAACTCTTTCGTAACACCACCACCGTCTATACCTTCCTCAACCGTATCGAATTTGTCCACAAATTTAATCTGAATAGGCTCCTTGAGCCCTTCACCGAGCTGGAAAAATTGCTCATACGCGTCATCGAAGATGTTCTCTCGTCGAACTTTGGCACGATGCCTGCTCATATCTCCACCCGAAGGACCAGAGTTCATCATTCGAAATCTCCACTCATCAGCATCTGCAGAGCCCCTCCTTCGTATCTGGTCCAGCCGTACAAATTCGCGAAAGATCTGCACACGGGTCGCAAAAGGGATGAAGAAAGGCATGTTCTGTAGGATTTCAAGACGAGGTGTAACAGATTCAAGGTATTTCCGCCTTGATGCTTTTCGTTGCCGTCTTTTTAAACGCTCAATGTTCCTGACTTGCTGTGTCCGTGAGGTTCCAACGAGATTGACGTTGTTTGTCTCCTCTTCTTCATCTTTATCCATTTGGCTCTCTTCTGCACCATCACCGTAAGATTCCTCGATTCTATGCTTCTGTTCCTCTTCAGCTACCACAGCAGAGATAAACTTGTCCATTTCGAACCACTTGGTCATGAGCCAATGATCACTGGGAAGGAACTTTCGCCGCGAACTAGATTCGAGTCAGCATTACAGTTCGCGACTATTACATACAAGATTACTTACTCCCGTTCGTAAATCATTCGCAGTAGACCAGTCACTATGCCTTTGGTATAACTTAATGTCATACCACTTACGCCACCTATGACCGTTCCCTCAATCTTCGTTGAAAGCTGGTCTTGACGGCTCTCAGCTGCTGCTCCATTTTTCCCGCTAAAATATTCGGCGAGGCTGTTCTGGGTCTCTGGTTCCTCAACGCTAGCTATCTCTGTAGTGTTCCAGTACATCGTGAAAGTTAGATTTTTGAGGAATACTGTAAGGTCTTTGACTTGATCGAGGGGTAAAGCACTCTGTCGCGTCCATGACTGCATAGTGTTGGAAGGAGAATCACCAGAAAGAAATTCTTCGTCGTCCATAAGCCTCAAAATGACCGTGTAAAGCTCCAAAAAAAGGAGAATAACACGCCACTGCTGGTTCCTTGACTCGGATGGTAATGATTCTGATGTTAGCTGTGGCCCAAACCTACTTGAAGGCTTTCTAGCCGTGTCTGCTCTTAGTAGGGCTATCGCTTCGCGAGGGTCTTTCTTGATCAAGCTGTAGATCTTAGTCGCACTGGAGGCCTGGTAAAAGTATTTTATAGCCGGAAGCTTATCTCCAGATTGTCTGAAGGTAGACCCTCGATACAGCCACATACATATTTCGTCACGTTTGGTAGGAAATGTCCTAAGTAAAGTCAAGGCGTAACTAGCAAGGGAAGATGCTTGACTCGAAGCATCTGATACCTTGTCCACGGTGGCAGGAGCAATTTCCAAGTGAGCCAGAAGGCTGCTGACGCTCTTTTGGCTAACTAATGTAAGAATTTCGTTGCGTACAAAGTTGGGTAAGGGTGTAATAGGACGGTGTGTCGATTCAGGGGCGTCGTGCTCTACCAAGGACGACACTTTAGACGTATCCACGCGCGTCCCAATATCGTCCGCCAAGTACGATATAAGCTTTGACACTACATTAATGTATAGACTGTCCGGTGTCTCGGTCGAAGTACCATCAAGGTTATGCGCGCACCGACGGAAGTGAATGAAGTATGCTAGCAGCCAGAGAAGCTCCTCTCGGTTTCTGAGTTCTACAAGACTCTTCCCTGAAATGGGATAAAGTAGGTCGTTAAGTGCAGTCGCCAACAGCTTATAGTTAAGACCATCTTCAAGGATTTTCAGGTTGCCGAAAACCATGGGGAGGTCTGGTAAAATAAGGAACTCGCGAGCAAAACTCTCGTATACAGTGATGGTTCTTGCTGTGATGGACTGCACCAGACCAAGAGTGGCTGACCCCAACAGACCTTGATCGTATTGTTTGTTCGAAGCCAGACCATGGGAGGTGACTAAAGCCGTCAGAGCTTGGTAGTACTGCACAGAGTAGGAAGATAATTGTTCTGGTATAGCACCAGTTAGCGACACTAACAGTTTTAAAAGATCACTGGAAATCGTTGGAGATAATGCGGAGATCTTGCTTTGCTTCAGAGTGGCAATGACAACTTTAGCAAGGCGTAAAAGAGGATATGTCCAGACATCTGCTGAGCATGCTGAGGGTAAGGTCCGTAATGACTCAAAATACCGGATCGCAAATAAGTGCTGTCTTCCTATGTCTTCCTGGTCCTTCGGAGAAGCAAACTGTACAAGTAGTCGAAGTTGGCCCAGACAGTGCTGCTCGGATTTGTATGGATTTGGTAACAGGCCTGGCCCTGACCCACCAGGGCCGTTCTCTTGATCCTGCGCTTCCATAAAATCCCATTCTCGTCTCCAGCGGTTCCTGGCTTCTTCGCGAGCTTTATGTCCTCTCCAGATTTTTTGGATTGCCGTCGCCGCAGGCGGTCGTTCCCTCTCTTGCTGCCTCATTAGCCGCTCGTGCTGCGCTTGTGTAAGAGCATTTTGTGCACTTTGAGATGAGCTTGGCAGTCGAGAACCGGAAACCGCAGCGAAAGGATTGGCATTCCGGCCCGAGAGGTTTACTTGTCGACGCGGCCGGGCACTGCCAGTGAAGGATGGAAACATTGTTGGTGCAATCCGCGAGAGGCGATGGGTAGATATTACTTAGGTGAGTTGATTGCCCGGTAAATACATACTGAAGTGCGAAAAGGAGCGAGGCGAATGAGTAAGTGACGAGGATGGCGAAATGTTGAAGAAGCTTCGACGGATGGCTATCAGATCTCGCCTATCGGGGAAACGTCAAAATAAGTTCGCCGCTCTCCCGCTTTGCAGGGGGAAGGGGGTGGTCGGTACGACACTGTCGTGACTGTATGACCGATTTTTGAAGATTGGTGCAGCGAATATGATGGTCTCATATAAAGCAAACGGATACACTGCAATTGTTGCGTATGATATATGGTATGATTTCTTAGGGGGTAGAATTATCCAACCCAAATCTCATCCACAGAGTGAAGAATATATCAGTTTAACTCCGGAATGAATCCTTTCATGACGGAGGCTTGCCTCTACTACTATATTACATCTCCCCACGTATATAGCTGGGTCCTTATCCACGATGCGACCTAGACATGATTGAATGATGCCTTAGTCGATGCAGGAAGACGAGGAGTCTCCGGGGATGATCTGTAATTCAAGTCCAGTAAAAGTCATCGAACGATCTATGACTCCTGCGCGCCGTCCCTATGCCGCTACTTCGCATTGGTGCAGGATATTCAGTGCCATCAATCCCATAATCGTACAGTGAGTGCACATAGTGTTCGAAACAGCCAGTTCGACAGCCGGCCAAAAACTCGATGGTGGTACAAGAACCCAGATCCGCGAAATCCAACTCTTCAATCTGTTCCATTCTTCTCCTTCCATTGATCTAGATATCTATTCCCACTAAATCCTCCCTCCGGATACCCTGCAAAATCTCCTCGTAACCGTGCCATGTTCTGAGTGACAAAGGGTGTGAGCTACGAGTCAACATTAGCATCCACCCTATTTGGTATGTATGAGGATCCAGTCCAAATACTTTGAACTTCTCCAAGTTTTCGGGGACAACGTATGTCCGGACCTTGCGCCAGTCAATTATATAGCCTCCATGCTTGGTATGCCAACCCATTGAGCCGGAGCCAGTGCCTTTGTAGTACCCGCCATTGACTTGTTTTGTAGTGAGCGCTAGGCGACGAAGACGACGGAAGAGTGGTTGAGTAGGCTTGAACATAGCTAGAAGTTTGGTATCACTTTGTGTGCAGAGATTGGAAGCGATTTGGACGGAATTGAAGTCAAAGGCCCGAAGGAGCGGATAGACTAGCGTCAAAGGATCCCTACCGGTAATCTCAAAGGTTTTCGATAGCCGAACAAACACACATTGTAGCTGAAAGCTGCGCTTTCGGGCGTTTCTTGGTTGCTCGGCTACTTAATTGCGTATCTCATGTCCACATAACAGTATGGCGGGTAGACAGTCGACCACAGTGCGACCAATTAAGCAATCAAAGAGCAAAAAGAGCGCACAAAAGGCGGGCAGGCGTTCTTTAAATGCTCTGGCCATTGCTGAGCAACAGCATCCCCAGCGAACAAAGCACCGACAGGGTCGGCTTGGTGAGATTGAACCAAGCTCTGTCAAGCGCAAGAGAGCAGTTCCGCAAGAAGACGCGGAACAAGAGGATGGCCCCAAAAGGCCTAAGAAGCCACGAGATGGTGATAAGGACCGCTTTGGCAACGAGGTCGAACGTGGAAGTGACAGTGACGGCAATGAGTGGGTACTAGGACAGGTTGGTAGCGAGGATGACAGTGATCTAGACAGCGATGAGGCGATGGGCGATAGTGATGGAGAAAATTTCGACGCCTTTACTTTCCGTGGAAGCACAGCTGAAAAGCCGCCGCAAAAGCCTCGCAAAAAAGTCGCGGACGAACGCCCAGAGTATGATGAGCCACATGAGATCGATATGCATGAGGACATCGATGGGAATAATGATTCGGCCGAGGGAAATGGTGACTGTGGAGACGGAGCCGTCGATCTTGCGACCATGCTTGATGCTAGCGATGAGGATGCAAAAGAATCTTGGAGATCAAAAGGTCTAGGACAGAAGCGACGTGAAGCTCGTCTGTCCGACAGCGAAGATCGTGGTACGGACGTCGAGTCCTCAGTAGAAGAAGATTCTGTACTTTCTTTCTCAGAAGATGAGGATAACATTGCGAACGCTGCGAGATTGGCGTCCCTACAACAACTCGTGTCCACTATGAACGAGCAAGACTCATATCACACATCTCGTCATAAGCCCGCTCCCAATGCCCAGGAGACCACTACTCCATCTGAGTATGGATTAAACTCAAAACAAAAACTAACAATCGCAGACCTTCTTCCATCTGTCACAGACCCGCAACTCAAGAAATCATTGAGATTGCTTGCTAACAATGATCCGACAACCCCTGGCAAACGCATCGGCATACCAAAGAAGCTTGGAGTCCCCCTAGCTAAAAGGCAACAAGATCGATTGGACCGAACAGCGGCTTACGAGAAAAGTAAAGAAACCCTGAATCGCTGGATCGATACTGTGAAGCACAATAGAAGAGCCGCACATCTTTCTTTCCCACTCCAAGACTCAGAAGCACTTGCAGCTCAAGGAACCCAGCGTTTACTGCCTACTTCTCGTTCGCAGCCAATAACAGATCTGGAAAGTACCATACAAGATATTCTACAACAAAGCGGGCTTGCACCTAATGAAAATAAATCCGAGGAAGATCAGCTACGAGCGTTTGAAGAGCTAGAAGCTAAGAAAATGCCAATCGAAGAGGTGCAAGCACGAAGAGCAGAATTGCGACAAGCTCGAGAACTCTTGTTTCGGGAGGAAATCCGAGCTAAGAGGATTAAGAAGATTAAGAGCAAATCTTACCGTCGTGTACACCGTAAAGAAAGGGAGAAGACTGCCCAGCAAGAGAAGGATGCATTTGCTGCCGCTGGCATGGATAACTCTGAGAGTGAACAGGAAAAGCAAGATAGGCGTCGAGCAGAGGAAAGAATGGGCGCTCGGCATCGGGAGAGCAAATGGGCAAAGAGTGTCAAAGATAGTGGAAGGGCAACCTGGGATGAGGATGCACGAAGTGGAGTGACTGAGATGGCGAGAAGGGGAGAAGAGCTCAGACAAAGAATCGAGGGAAAGGAGGTGGCTGGCGAGGAAGACAGCTCTTTATCATCTGAGACGGACTCTGAGGAAGAGGTCGCGGAATATGGATTTGAAGATGGAGATCGAAGGAATGCGCAAAAGCTTGACAAACATCTAAAGCAGCTTAGCGAGAACGGGTTAAATCCGAGTTTCGATGCGGAAGGCCCTGGATCGTCTCTTACTTCAATGAAATTCATGAGAAACGCTGAAGCCAAACGTAAGAGTGTGAATGATACCGAAGTGGAGAATATGCGTAGAGAACTTGCTGGCGAGGGAACCCCAAGCGAAGAAGATATGATAAACGGCTCAGGACGGAGAAGTTATGGGCCATTGAGAAAGAAGCCATCGCAAGCGAAAGTTGTACAGCCTGAAGGAAGGAGTGAGTTCGAGGAGAACGATTCGGATAATGAGAACATGATAGCTCTCGGGGATCCAGAGGAGGAAGACTCCGAAATCGTGGTTGACACTGCAAATCCAAGAGGCAAAAGCATTCCCGTGAAAAAGCCTTCTGTCAGCCGAAACTCCGCTAAGAAGTCTTTGGCACCGGTAAACGAGGCCATTTCAGCAGCCGGTGAGAACCCCTGGCTGTCCAGCAGCACCAAGAGGAGTAACAACCGCGACCGCAAGGCGCAAGACTCCCAAGCACCTGCGATCATTACCAACACTCTCCCAGCAAGCTCCACGAATACCATCGTCACTGAACTCAAGCCACGCTCAGTACTCAGAGGCGCCAGAAACGAGGAGAGAGCCCGGAAAGGCCTTCAGATGTCCGAGACGAAGGAGAGTCTTGACGCCGATAACAGCGAAGCAGAAGAAGAAAAGGGTCGGCTACCATTTGTTTTACGCAATCAAGACCTCGTCCGCAAAGCCTTCGCTGGCGACGAAGTAGTCGCTGACTTCGAAGAAGAAAAGGCAGAAATCATGCGCGATGAAGACGAGAAAATCATCGATGTCACGCTCCCAGGGTGGGGTAACTGGACCGGAGAAGGTGTGAGCAAGAAAGTACTAAAGCGTAATAAAGGACGCTTACTAAAGAAAGAGGAGGGTATCCCTCAGGGAAGGCGAAAGGATGCGAAATTGGAGAGAGTCATTATCAACGAGAAGAGGGTAAAGAAGAACGCGAAGTATTTGGCTTCGAATCTGCCGCATCCGTATGAGAACAGACAGCAGTATGAACGAAGTTTAAGGCTGCCGGTAGGGCCGGAGTGGACTACAAAGGAGACTTTCCAGTCTGCAACTAAGCCTAGAATACTCATGAAACAAGGCATCATCGCGCCGATGGTTAAGCCGATTGTTTAAATGGTTTAGGGAAAGTCTACAAACGTAAGGCAAATCTGGCGGTTGATGCTAGAAAATCGTATACCGGGGACTAGAATAGGGAGTAGCCAGCTTTGCTCCTTTTGTCCTACGATTTACTATTTAGATGTACTCAACCATGTCATAGATCATGAGTGGCAGATAGTCGGTAAACATTGATCGACAACCAGACACGCCAGGCCCAACTACCAGACTAAGTGGTAGTTTGGGTATGGAATATTAAAACTAATCATCTCGACTATCGCACAAGCTTTGCAGCCAAACCGAGTCCTCAAAGCTTCTTCCATGTGGATTTAGGATGGCTTCACGCCTTATCAAAGGGCTAGCCTTACGAACTTACAAAACTGCTGTCTGCATTATAGATGTATCGACAAAGGCCTAAAGGAGGCTCGATTACTGAAGAACTTCAATGGACATTATAGGACGCTCATGAAACGTACGGCGAGCACCCAGGGTCAAACTACATTCCACGGTCGTTGCTACGAGTCACTCCATCCCATAGACCCGGAATGTGGGTTTTACCCTTTATCTGGGCTGGAAACCTATATCCATGTGGTCTCCGTTGCCTTAGCTGCTATAGGAATGATGTTCATAACTATATATTTCTTGAGCGTCTTGTCATCTTCTCAGAATAACACCTACTACTATCTGCCACTCTCCGCTGCTGTCTACAATTTCACACATGAACAGGTTTCCAGAAATTATATATATCTAAAGATCAACCTATGCCATGCTATACTGCTGAAGCTCTTTTAATCCTGCAATCCTACAGAAGTTCCCTAAACTTTTCATCTTAGATTGGCTGAAGCTTGACCTCGAGGCCTGTCAAAGATTACTTTTCTTTCTTGAAAATTCTCCTCAATCTGTTATAATATGATTTATCTGCAGATGCAGCTTGCTATTTCTGTGATGATGCTAACCTCTATAGAGTCTAGTCCGGCTCAAGCCATACCTCGAGGTCAATCAAGACCTAGCCTTCTCAGGTTCCACTCGACAGGGAAATTCTATGATTTCTTACCAAAAAACAGCACCTATCCTCAAGTGTCACCACAAAGCGCAACTACGACAACGGAGCCAGGTACAAAAGGGGTCAGTACAGAATCTGCTTTCACTCGTATCTTGATCTGCGAACGCATTATTGATACTGATCCCGTCATACAGGTTTTCCCTACTATTCTTGAAACGCAAGGACGGCCATCACTACCACCATTTCCTACGTCGTTTATTGCACCGTCAGTATCATTGACGTCCCCTCTATCAACTCAAACGGCATGGTTACCGAGTGTACCAGCGAATGCTTCGAATGAGACTAACATAGCGACGCTACTCAAGGTAAGATCTCCACTGCTAATCAAAATGGGAGTGACAGATATCTTTCAACCCGTTGCCAGTGGTGCACCTCCTCGCCAAATTCCATCCAGAGGAGATCATCCAGCACCTAGGCTTGGTATTGTACGTGAAGAGTATATAATTATCGTCGTCTTGCTCACGAAGATACGAGTAGGCCCCTCAAAGAAATCCAATATCTACGAATAAGTTCTATGCAAATCTTTTCCTCGGTTCCCAAAGCCAAGGCGTCTGGACACACCCATATTCTATCACGTGGAGTAAGGGCAGCGGCATTGCTCGAAGTTGGGGCATGGCCATATCCCATGTCGATGCTGACCAGAGGGCATACGGGCCGCAGAGTGAGGCAATATCTGGACGGCCGGCCCAGTACTTCATAAATCCTATCGGCATACAATCCATTATCCTTTCCGCGATTGAGCTAGGGCCCGCCACAGTCTTAAATACAGACAATTTGCAAGCATCATCCGCCAACGCTAATTTGTCACCTCAAGCTGGATCATCCGCCAGGATAACTTTCCCACTGGTTCAAGGCATGGGGTTTGTCACTGGAGTGTATACGAATCTACAGCCTGCGGTACAGAGTAGTGTGTTGTTTCGGAGCGTGGTTCCAACGCCTTTTTCCCGCGCAGGCATCTTCAAATACCGCATTACGCTGGAAGATGGCAAGATTTGGCTCCTCTACGCACTGCCAAGCAGTGGGCAAAACCCTCAATTATCCCTCGTATCAAACATATTGCTACGAGGCCTACCTGGTTGGAGGGGCGTAATCCAGATTGCGAAGAATCCAGCCGGTTCTGCTGGTGAGATGAGCTACGACAGATCCGCTGGGATTTACGCTACTACTGCTGTCGTTACTGGTTCTACACTTGGATCGACTGGCACGTATAACATTCAGTGGACCAAGGCCGGTATGACGTCTGGTCCAAATCGACTCCTCATGTACGCCTTACCGCATCACGTACAATCTTTCAGTACAGGAATACCAATCATCAAAACATCGATTCATCTGCAGACTACCACAAAAGGTACGGCAACCGCAATAATCGCAGATAGCTGGACTCTAGTGGAACCAAATCTACCAACAGATATAGGCTTCGCGCCATGGTCGCCAGCCAGACGGAGTGTGAGAAGGCTCTCTGCTGCAGCACTAAACACCATCAACCAGACAGCCCACTCGGAAATAAACCAAGATATGGACGCTCAAACAAACCTCGACAGCATGTACTTCAGCGGAAAAGCTCTCAGTAAATTTGCTACAGTAATTTACACAGTCCATGAGCTTTGCCAGCAACCCGATCTTGCCCTTCAAGGCCTGGGCGAGCTGAAAGGAGCTTTTGCTCGGTTCGTAACCAACAGGCAGAAGTTTCCTCTGGTCTATGACAGTGCCTGGAAAGGCGTCGTTTCTTCTGGCACATACATCACAGGCGACTCCGGGCAAGACTTTGGTAATACCTACTACAATGACCATCACTTCCACTACGGTTATTTCATACACGCTGCGGCGATCATAGCCTATCTTGATCCCAATTGGTTGTTACTCAACAAAGAATGGGTTCAGATCCTTGTCCGAGATGCCGCCAATCCCGTCCAAGACGACTATTTCCCATTCTCAAGAGCCTTTGACTGGTACCATGGCCATTCATGGGCCAAGGGCTTGTTCGAGTCCGCGGATTCGAAAGACGAAGAGTCGTCCTCTGAAGATGCTTTCTTCGCTTACGCACTCAAGATGTGGGGGCATGTTATTGGCGATGCTTCGATGGAGGCACGAGGGAATCTAATGCTCGCGATCCTAGCGAGAAGTCTTAACAATTACTTTCTGCTGTCGAGCGATAACGTCAACCAGCCAGCCAATTTTATCGGGAACAAGATCACTGGTATTGTAAGCGACTATCTATCCTACTATCATAGGCGTGCTAATCTCGGCTTAGTTGTTTGAAAACAAGATTGATCACGCAACCTACTTCGGCGCCAGCCCTGAATACATCCAAGGGTATCTTGCCCCCTCCTCTCTTCTTCTTCTTCTTCCCTCCCTCTCCACTCCTACCCTACAATCATCTACCCAGATCACCCCACTCTCTTTGCTAAAATCTGCAATAGAATCCACATGCTCCCCCTTAACCCCTCAACCCCCTACACCCGCCCCCAAAAATTCGTCGCCGAAGAATGGAACACCTACTTCAGCCCCTCATCTCCCTATCCCGCTAGCACCATCCAGGGGGGCTGGAAGGGTATCCTGTACGCAAACCTGGCGTTGATTGATGCGAAAAGCAGTTGGGATTTCTTTGCTCAGGCCGGGTTTGATGGGAGCTGGATCGATGGAGGGGCGAGCAGGACTTGGTATTTGGCGTTTGCTGCTGGTAAGTTTGATTTTCTTGCGTCTTTAGATTTCTCGTTCTTGTTTTCTGTTTCCCCGCTTTCAGTTGAGATTGAGAAGTGCTGACAATGGCATCAGCTCTGGGAGGGGCCTAATACCAGAGGGTGCAGAAAGTCAGTAAACAATCACATGTTTGTCGATAGAGATATTCAGTTATATTTTTCATTTCCTCTCGAGATAGTAGTACTCTCATTTCGAGTCCACCCTCAAAGCTTATGCGACGTAAAGAACCGGCCAAAACACCACATGGAATTAGCCAACCTTGCCTTGTCCATACCCAAACTGCCACTTAGTCTAGTTACTCACTTATGATATCTAGCTATCGGTTATTGTTCACCATCACTCTCCCCTAATCCTTAACCAGCTCTACCAGAGAGACAAATACGCATCCCCATAACGATCTCAAAACCGAAGCACCAAATCATCATCTCCTAAACCAAGAGCATTAAAGTCCACCCGTTCAAATCATCCAAAGCTTTCAACTCTCAAACTCCATTCGTTAATTTCTTGTTTCCTTATCCCCCCCCCCCTTGATTATTCTCAGTAGAGCTCCAAATATCTCAACTCCGTCATCAGCGCTAAGAAAAGGACATCAGAGGCCATGAGAGACGTAAGTGTAGGCCGGTAGAGAGAGATATCAATATAACGCAAGATCAAGAGAATTTGCAGCTTCAGAGCTTTCGAGCCACGCAAAACTTACGTCTCTTTCCAAGGATTGAGATACAGTATTCCCTCTTCCCCTCCCCCGTCTTGGACGTTTCAAAGACATTAAAAAACCTCGCACCTTTGCTCACAGCAGATTCTCAACCCCCAACCCTACCGCCACCACCCCCCTCCAGCACTCATCCCTCCCCCCCGCGCCCCTCATCCTATACTCCCCAACAATAAACTCTCCCGCAATCTATCTACGATCAAAGACACACAGAAAACTCATATAGGCGTCGGTATGAGGAATCCCGAGGGAGGCCGGATGACGGACGCCGCACCCAAGAATAAAATTAGCGTGTGCAGAAAGGTATCGAATCCTTGGCATCGCAATTGTCGCGCCCCCCCCCAAATTTACTATTGAATTCAGACATTCTTGACATTCTCAAACCTTCCGCTCTATTGAAAAATCAATAGAAAAATCAAACCGGTAAATTTGAAGCTGTTCAAAAGCACTTACTGATCTCTATTCAAAAGCACTTACTGATCTGTCAAATAGCTATGCCTCGCTCACTGAATTCATTCATTCGCTTCAAAATAATACGTCTTCTACTACTACACTGACGCTTTCTAGCTATCATTGAAGAGATTCACTGTCATTTTGATATCGTTTATAATATACAAGAGAATCTGTTTATATATCATTCGTCGTGCAGATCTCAGTTTCGACTCAAGAGAATCTCTCATAAGATCTTTTCAGTCGCTGAAGACTCTCTTATTACATATCTAGAGCAACAGTCATGAATCATGCAGAAAGAAATGATGTGATTTCTATGAAAGAAGTGAGATATACATGTTCAATGTTCATAGATTCATCATATTCAGAATTCTGAAGAAGAGACACTGAAGTGAAAAGAGAGAACAGTGTGTTGACATCAGACAGAATGATGAGCTGCAATTAAACTGAATTGTCGATCTGTTGCAGCTGATGACTGAACAGCTTGTCTTTATCAATAAGACTTTATTCAATGAAACTACAAGATGACATCATCAAGTTTATGCATTGATTGATGAGTCAGCTCACTATCTGTTAGAGATTGATCTAAAGCGAGTTATAGAGATGTAATATAACTAATAAATAAATGCTAAGAAAGAAAAGTATGTACAGATAAGAACTTGAGTTTTTATATGTGTTTTTCTCAGCTCTGTACTAGACTCGAAAGAATTGACGTCTTACACATATGATGCAGAATTTCAATGACATCACTACTAGCTTGAATGCTCACTAGACTCGATTAGAATGAAACTCAGATTAAAGCTAGAAAGAATAGACGAAGGCTAGAATCATAACATTACCTTCTCTTCTTGACTATTCATGTTCGCATGAATGTTTTTTCTAGCGCGCTTTTCTTGAATATTTGATATGAAATTCATCAACTATCTCTTGAGTGTTCATAAACTTATCGTTGTCAGCGTTATATCAGTTGAGATCATTGTCATAGTCATTTCATTTGACTTTATATTGAAGTCATCTTTTATGACATTAAAAGTTCAGTATATCATTGATTTCTCATTCATCTTCATCGTTTATCACTATTGATTTCAAAGATTCATTCTTTTGATCAGACAGAAAGTCATTGATGACAGAATGAAGAAGCTCTGAATGAAATACATCATGTATATGCATAGTCTCTGATAGTTTCAACTTATAGAATGAGTCAACAGAATCAGTGATCTGAAATGAGTCGAGCATCTTGTCATTCAATTTTTTGAAAGATTTCACTGTAATGATGTTTTGTTCATTCAGAAACATTTTTGATTCAATTTTGTAATTAATCTTCTTTCTATGCTTGTTAGTCTGATTCATCATTTGCTCTTGTGTTTTGATCAAAGCTTCGCGAGCGAAGATCAGTATTTTATTCATATGATTGAATATATCTTCAACTCAAGCAATCTGCAGACGTTCGTGAGTGCTTTCATACTCAATGATGTCAGAGTCAAAGCTCATACAAGAGTGAAAGTTCTTGTTCATGAAGAAGAGAATCAAGAAGATGACTGAAAACAAGACATTATTGTTAACAAACTTGATCATAAGTAGTCACTTGAATCAGTCGTTCTACATGTACAAACAGAAGAAACAAAGATATTGCTTAACATTCTGATTAACTTGTTCACTTTAATCATTGATTTGAAGATGATAAATGATGAACAATTGAAGAGAAATGCTCAGTCATTTGCAAAGAAACTTTCAAAGAATGAAGATGAACTGAGAATCTTGATTGAATACAATGAAGCTTGATAAATCATGAATTCAATATACTCATTGAAGCAACATTTCAGCTGTCTTTTTAACTGTGATATTTTCATCATCAGTGATGCAAGAAATATAATGTTTTTCTTTCAACAATCTGCAAATAATAGTCAGAATAACGTTGTAGTTGTACAAATCAAATAGATTGATAATGAAGTTCATGACTATGTTCTGTCATCGCTGTTTAGATATAGATAGAGATTGAAGCAAGTCGTTTAATTTATCTTTTGATGTCTTTGAACGTTGATATACATAGCAGTTTCAAATATATTGATCTATCGTTTTTCGCATAGAAAATCAATAGTAATTTCGCTTTATGATCTTCACTGTTCTAAAAATTTCAGAATGATCAATCGATGACTGATCATGTACTTCACGAATCAGATTCATTTGTAGAAGTTCATTGAATGAGACTCATAACTGACTATCATGAAACAAGATTTTATTCTGAGTTCAACAATTCTTCAATTTGATATCTTCATATTATGCTTCGTCTCTTGCTATTGCTTCGCGAAGTAGCGTACAATTCTCATCAATTTCATTAATCTTAAGATTCTGTTTATAAATTGATTCACTGATGTTCTTTAAATTAGCAATTTTCATTCAATTCAAAGTCAGAATAGTGATTCATTAATAGCAAATACACTCATCTTCTGAATCTTTGAGCATGACGTCAGCTTAATGAGTTAATGCATCGATCTTGATGTTCTGTTTGTTAGATCAATACATTATTCTGAAGTTGAAGTCAACGAACTTCTGAACTTAATGCATCTGACGTCTGCTCAGCTCTTTATCTTTCATCAACGAGATAAGCGCTTAATGATCGATGAACATCTTAATAGAAATGTCAGTTAACTTCAGTTCAAGTTGTCAGTGTTTAAATGCTCAAATGATGATCAATGTTACAAGCATATCAAGATTGAAAAAGACTGAAGTTCTAATTAATTCGCAGAGTACGCTAGCGAGTACTCTGCGTATTGATTAGAACTAGTCAGTGTCTCTAGCTCAGATCTAACTCAGCCTCTATTTTCTTTTCCCAACATCTCTTTGTTCAACATCATCTTTCTTTCTACATCACATTCTACTCATGTCATAAACACATTTTCTTCAAGCTTAACGCAGTCTCTGAATATTACTTAAATAAAAGCTTTTATACTCATCTTCTTCTGTATTCTTAATATTCAGTTATAGCTATCTTTAAAGATCAAGCACTATTCAATTCTGACTTTCGCTGATTGATTCATCTAGACATCATTCTGACATTATATTAAGAATTCGTTAATCACATGATACTGATCTCATTATTCATTCAACATACTCATACAGACAGAACAAGTCTAAAGAAATTCGTTTACCTGATGATTAACGCAATTGAAAGACTGAACAACACTAAAGAGTTTGATAAAATCAACGACAAGACTGTTTGAATCACTAGACAACTTATCACTCACTAAGTATGCAAAGTTCACTTGATCAAGAGAATCAACTCATTCTTATAAAACAGACGAGTGAAAATAAGCTGTTCAACTCAATTAAGAGAATCGACGATAAAGAATCTTCGTGAATTGCTTGAGAATCACTCAAAAACTCATAAATCAAAAATATTCTTCTAATCAACAACATTTTTCTCTGAAGATTAAACACTTGATTATACGTCTTCATTAATACTGTTGAGCATCGTCATTCGCTTAATTGTTACGAGCGTATCAAGGCTGAACAAGGCTGAAGCTCTAATCAATTCGCAGTGAACGCTAGCGAGTTCTCTGCGTAATGATTTGAACTAATCAGCGAGCTAGCCAGATATAACTCACATATGACTCAGATATGACTCAACATTCTTTTTCTTTCTCAACACTCTTTTCTTTCATCAACATCTTGTTCATCTACATCACATTCTTCTCGTGTCACAAACACATTTCTTTCGAGCCTAGCGCAGTCTCTGAACATTACATAAATAGAAGCTCTTGTATCAATCTTCTTCTGTATTCTTAAT
>JAABUS010004047.1_pt1 | contig 22164 bp, 29 predicted proteins | sample 5560161 | NCBI WGS metagenome assembly JAABUS01 (sample SAMN10711885, study PRJNA513376) | rock metagenome | isolation source: Antarctica rocks | place: Antarctica: Victoria Land, Trio Nunatak nord | collected 2016-01-04
CTACTGTAGAGTAACCGGTTTTTTTCTGACCCTAATTGTATTAAACATGTTTATCGCTTAATCAAATTAGGATAGTCAATAAACGTGTTTAATACACGTTTATTGAAGCAGGTATTAAACACAGGGGTATATATAAATAGCATCAATTATTTGAATGCTTCATTGTCATCTCATCGTCGACGATGCTATTTAGAAACTTCTTCAGCACCTCATCGTTTGAAGGATTTAGCCTAGCCATAGCAACTTCCTCCTGCAGCAGTCTATCTTTCATATTCAAAAGCTTCTTCTCATCGATTTCAATGCTCTGTGTATAGCGAAGCTTCTTTTTTAGATCTCGTGGTCGATTAAGCGTGCGCTCGTTTATATAGATATACATTAACTTATCGACGTTAATGTTGCTCAGCTGATTCCTAGTCTTCGTCTTTATGAGGTTCATGATAGACCAGTCATGTTCCGCTAAAACACTGTTACCAGGTATTCTGTTGATCCGTATGGAAAGCTTCGAGAGTTGAGGAGGCATGGCTGGTGGTAGGAAGATAGATCGGATGAAGGTCTATCTATTGACAATTAGCATACCTACCTAGGTAAATGCTGGCGACAGCTAGGCACGCTAGGTCAAACCCCCTGAGCTAAACCAGCTGGGTTTAGCTTGCTTATATAATATAAACCCAATAAACAAACATGAAAAAACCGCTAAGAGGTATTAAACACGTTTATTGTAGAATAAACGGTTTTTTCCTGACCCTAAATTGGTCTATGAAGCATAGTCGATGGATTTTAAATTTACGATTTGTCGATTTGTCCAGTTTTTGAGAGACGGGTCGTCTATAATGCGCAATATGTTTGCCTTGATCACCGTAGGAAGTTGTGCGTAACGGCACCACGGGCACCTGAACGGTAGAATATCAAACTTCATCGTCCCCTGAGCGATTGAGACTCTCCGCCATGGCCCAGCAGACACTCAGATCGACGCTGTGCGCATTCTTGTACCCCCCAAAATGTGTCCCACAATATCGCTACTTTTCGACCTGCCCTGTACGCTATGGCGGGCTACAATTTCGAACACAGTATCGGGAGCCGAACCTCAAGAGCTTGGGGGCGATGAAGGGTTCGGGTTCTGGGACGCAACTCCCCTCTGATATTGGTCTTGCTCCCGGTAAGATTTGTTATCATTGCAGCTTTGATTTGAGAAACAACCAAGCTTAAGCTATGCAGGGCTGTTCGTAATGCCGACGGGCCCCAGGAAGCCATCAGTTCTCTCATCGCCCCGACGACGTCTTAAACTAGAGTGGTACAGACTGAAGATGCGGTTTATAGATGTGATTTCGTAGGTCTGTCCCTACCGCTACCCTCTCACTTGCGGTTACAGGGGGGGGGAAATCAAGTCGGATGTCTGATTCAGAATCGAGCAGTTTTTGGTCTGGCTACAGGTCAGCTCTAGATGGCAGGCCCAAACCAAAACGTGCGCGCCGAACGCTCGTTCCCACTGCAAAAGCGCTGCATAGGCAGATGTATACTGCGTTTTCCGAGTAAGGGTCTCACTCTTCAACCACTGCCAATTGCGGCGTGCTTTGTGCTAATTGACTAACAGAGGTGACCAAGCCACTCTTTCCAGAATTTGCACCGAAGGCCTCGCCGACTCCTTCAGCGCGCGCATCGGCTCCCGCTCATCCCGAGAGAATCTCCGATGGAATCTCAGCAAATATGTAGGATTCCCCCGCGTCGTTGCAGATCGCTGCGTCATCCCCCCGATTAAAGGCTCTGCGATTCGACAAGTCGTTGTGCGAATTCGATCGAAGCAGAGTCTTGCAAAGATTATACCAGCTACGAAGGGGCGAAGGGAGTCGGTAGTTGAAGGCACGGACCAGGAGAAGCAGGTGGATGAGTACGTTGTTATACAAAGAAGGGTTATGAAGGGGAAAGAGGAGCCGTGGATGGTATGGGGGACGACTCAGGAGACAAGTGTGGATGAAGTGCTGAGAAATGTGAAGCCGGCAGTGGCGAAGAAGGAGCTTGAAGTTGTGTAAAACCTCGGAGGGTTTCATGCATAGCAGACACATGTTTCGCGGGAAGTAAATCGTTCAGAACCGAGGTGTGACATTCTACGTATATAGCAACTCCTGCTCTGCAAACAAACTACCGCCTTCATCTCTTCCGCCAGTGTGTCAATTTTTATCCTCCCGCACACCATCCTTGCTCCCTCTCCGCTCCTCCGTCACTCGGGAGGAAACCGTCTTGCCCATATCAAAAGAACTTACCCTTGACGGACGACGCCTCTACATCTGTGCCCGGCCCATGGTCTTCCTCTGACTCGGCGGCGGGAGCGTCTGAGGATCGGGAAGGTAAAATCACAGGTCGATCAAATGAATCAAACCTGCCGCCTCCCAACTTGGCCCTTACCCATTGAAAACTGACACGAAGAGCGAAGGCACCAAAACCCCAAAGTAAGCCACCGATTGGCGCAGCGACGAAGGCACCTTGAGAGGGAATTAGCCAAAGGCCCTTTAGAGGCCGGGTTCGCGGGAACAAATACCGAACACACTCCAATCATTGGCGTACAGTCCACCTTCTAGCAGCAACAGGTTTGCTCCATCCTTCGCACTGCCAAAGTAAATGGTTCCAAATATGAAAACGGTGAGTAGACCCCCAAGGCCACCAACAACAACCTCGAATCCCCGCCACCAATAGCACCGGTTACTCAACCCAATGACAAGCACCGGAATAGAACTCGCACTGACCAAATCACTTATCAGATATATTTGCAGCACGCTGGGACTCTTCAACGCCACAACAACGACAGGGAAAATGACCAGTACGACGGCCAGGCGGATGTACCACAGGTTGAGCTTGTTGCGGAAGAGGTCGTTGGAGCCTGTAGACACCATACCCGATTGCAGACTATCAAAGGAAGCGGTGCTGAGAGAGACAGTCATGACAAGGATGATGCCTACGACCCAGGCTGGGAGCCGTTCTAGGAAAAGGAAGAACGCAACACTGCCCGATTGCGGTGGATCACCGGGCCAAGCGCCAGTCCAGGTTGCGAGAAGACCTGTTGCGCCTACTAGGGTAAGGATAATCATTACAGCTACAGTAGCAACAGAAGTGCCAATGACCAAGTCTTTATCAGTTTTAGAAGCAAAAGTGCGCATCCAGAAGCCGGAGATGAAGAAGTCGTTGGTTAGAATTGCCACAGGTAAGATGTATAAGAGTTGCCAGCCTAGGAGGCTTGAGTTCAAGAGGCCAGAGGAGTCAACAAGAAATTTGTCGATACGCGTTTCTACACCGACGGTAATGACGCCAAGGATGATGAGGCCAACGACCATGGCGCCTTGTATGTTGTCTGTAATGAAAGAAATACGAAAACCACCGAGAGATGTGTAGATAGTGGTGACAGCACATTCGACAATGACAGCGGGCAGGCCATTGAGACCGGTTAAGGCGTTGACGATCTGTTGGAGGGCTGAAAGTTCGGCTACCATGTAGAGAAATAAGGTAACAAGCCTTATCAAATTCTATATTAGTTCTCAAAGTGACAAGCAAACGGCCTGAGGACGCACGTCAATAGGCTCAAATACAGAGCAGCGACGATCCCATATCTCTGCCTTGCCCACTCGGTAAGGACGAATCCTTCAGGGCATTTCTTCCTGATTATAGGCCCTAGAAACCCAAATACCAAAAGAGGCAAGGAAGATGACAGAGCATAGACAACCAAGCCTTGGACACCGGCAATCGTAGATATCTCGGGATACGAGAACAAAATGCCTGAACCAAGGGCTGTTTGGGAGAGGCAGAACCTATGGTCAGCGGATTCACTACTTAACAGGAAGGGATAGAGGGAAGCGGCAGCACGTTCCTCACGCAAGCATTAACTTGATCGAGTAATCACGGTGCAATCTCAGCTTCATGCGAGGCAATGGTATAGGGATCTCTCCAATCACATAGATCGGAAGGTGGATCCATAACGGTTGCCTGCAATCCGCGCCCGTAGTGAAGCCGCGCAGCACCGTTGTCCAAAATCTCCTTTACTCGGCCAATATCCACCAAAGGTGTACAGGATGACGAAGCAGGTGGACTTTGGACATCGGTTTGCGTTGTTTCTGCAGATACGAACCTGTTCAATTTTTCCCAGCACGCTCCCAACCTCCAAGTCCACTACCTCTTAAGGGCCATACCAACCATTACGTGTGTGAGATGCTCGTCGCATTGAAGGAATGGCTGCCGCTTCATATAGTAACGACGGAGGCACCTGTGCACTTACCTGAAGCTACGAAGTTCAGAGCAAGTGGTAGTGCTAGCTGAGTGTCAGTGTTGGCTGCTCAATCATAATCAAAACCGTTAAATCAATGGGGGAGAAAGCCATTGAAGACTTTAACAATGCTTCGGTGACTTGTATCTGACCCTTTTGCGTTCGATTGCTTGCTAAGAACTCTGACTTTGATTGATGCCGCCATCGCCATGCGATGTAGAGACCGGTGACCCTGCGGGCGAGAGTATATTTTCAGTATTGGGCGAAGAAACTTGTGGATAGTGCAACATACAAAAATGCTCCGTAAGTCAGGTACATGATGGCATTTGATGCCTGGAATGAAGGTTGTCCCATGACGATTATTGCTGTAGCTATACAGTTGTGAGTATCCCAGAGTAATGCTCAGATTGTCTTCCAGATGTTGGACACTTTCGTAAGTAACGAATTTCTGAAGCGTAGCAAATTGTGCCCTTCCCTGGTGATCTATGCCCTAAGGTCGCTTATCTACGTCAGACAATGTCTACCACCCTGATTGGAGGCCCATGTATCTTGGCATTATGAAGAAGAACAAGAGGTGATCCGGGGCTCTCGCTGCGAAAGGACTGTTTGATAAGTCACGCTTGCCATTTCGGGTTTATAACTAAGGTAGGTATCTACACATTGATTCCATGACAAGAACGATCCTGAGTCTGCTCACTCACTTTGCATGAGGCCGTTGATCACATAGTAGTTTTATTCTTAATTTAGACCTTTCTGAATGAAGCTTGTTTTACCTGGTTGATAGCCAAAGCACATGTTACAGAAGCCACTGTCTGGCGTAGCTAGCTAAGATTTGAGCAAAGATGGATGCGAAGATGAAAGCATAGATGGAGTATCTTGAGGCCTCCGAGGCCATGCCATCGTAATATGACAATCAGTCGACTGAGTGAAGACCTCGGAAGATCAAACGGTCTCCACTAGACGATCGCATCAAGCATAGAAAAAGGAAAATTAATACCTTATGTACTTTTGGAGCAACAGTCGCAGTGACCGTTGACATCTGGTGATAACATTGCGGGAAAAAAAGGAATAGCCTGGTGCAGCGACAAAAAGCGACGAGCAAGTACCAGCGACGTCGAAAATATCCATCCTTGCACCAGCTCAATAGGCAAACTCGAAGGTAGAGCCACTACTTAGCCTCATCGCTGTTAAGAGCAACGGAAGCGGTAGTTGGAGCGGTAGTTGGAGCCGTGGTCGAGGCAATAGCCGAAGCAGTAGTTGAAGTAGTGTTCGTGTTGTCAGTGGAGTTGGCTGGTGGCCATTGGTACACTGGACGCTGCGAGACCGGTTGGTACTGGACGTAAGCTGGAGCTTGAGGGTACTGAAATTGGCCCATCGGCATAGACATGTAAGTATTCCCGTGTGCTGACAGACCGCTTGAAGCTTCAATGTCCATCTGAGGGTTGGCTCCGATGTAGGATCCGTACGGCATCTGGCTGTATGGTGGGTAATACGGATATTGGGTGAACAGCGGAGATGGCGATACCTGAGCTTGGGAAGCAGCCGCCGCATTAGCCATACCGATGGTTACACCACGCTGGAAGAGTACCGCCATGGCTTCTTGAGAATCAGTGTAGAGGTGATCGCGGGGGCTTGCTCCAGATTTCACAGGGCTGAAGCGACGAGTGGCTGTATCGACCCACTCTTTACGTTCCACGCGGAGACGGACTCCACCCAGCGCGAAACTACGTTGCACGACGTGAGCTGCTTCTTCTTGGGTGTAAAATTCGATGAAGGCGAAAGCATTTACACCGTTTGCTATTCGGGATCAGCAATCGTCTTCCTCCAAAGCAATCCGGTCTCGAAACTTACCATTGACAGACGGCTTACGGACAATCTCAACCTGGTTGATGCGCCCAAAATGCCCGAAGATTTGCCTCAACTGCTCCTCATCTGCACTGGGGGGTAGGTTGCCAACAAAGATGGAGCAGATGTCAGTCGCACGTCGCACCACTACCTGGGGTGATGAGAGAGTAGATCCTGGTAGACCTGGCGGGCGTTGCATAGGAGAAGACTGGTTTGAGCGACTCCCCATTCGGTAGCGGATATCATCTGGCATTCTTGGTTGCTCAAGGCGATAGATTGGATCATCGCGCAACCCCTATGTACCGTTAATTGCGCTCGTGCCATTAACTAGTAAGACTTACCACTTGAGCATCGCGACAATCCTGGAAGAAAGCGAACATCACCCAGATCCCCTCGGGCAAGCGGAACATTTCTTTGTCGGTCTGGGAGCAGTACCATACTTTCTCAAGCGCTCCGTAGCGCGCTAATACTTGGTGAGCTTCACCCTCAGAGATCGGACCGCCGGTGACCTTGGAAAGGTAGAGGGAGCCTGAAAGCGGTTGCATATTAGCCTATGGGATCCTTGACGGAGCAGTGCAATTTTTGCTCACGGTTCACTTTCGCGATCTCGGTACGGCATGGGCGCCCGTCAATAATCATCCCACGGCCAAGCGTGATAGCACGCTGTGCATCAGATACGTGCTGGTATTGTTAGCATGGTATATCATAAAGCTAGAGCTATAGAACTTACTTCGTACTGACAGAAGGCGAATGGCATACCCTTGCTATCCCGACGAATCTTAACGTAGACGGGGCCGAAAGTCTGGAACACATCCTTGACAGCAAGCTCGAGCTGGTCATCGGTACGCGCGGAGACAAGACTGCTTATTCTTAGCGGGTTCGGGACTGCTCAAACGTTGTACTTACTTGGCAACGAAAACGCAAGCATTTGGCGGTAGCACAGCTTGTGCGGTATCGCCGGACAATGTGACGCCAGCTCTATCCTCACGGGGATGGAATACTGTACCGTGACCAACAAGGTTAGCATGGCATTACCGGATGAGGTAGAGCAAGTACTTACCTGGACCGGAAGTAGGACCAGTACCTGAAGAGATGAAAGGATCATCTACTTGAGCATGTACGTGGCGCACAAAGCCATCCCCACGACGCCAAGTTGGACTCTCCATGATCTGCTTATGACGCTCTGCATGTGGAGAGGAGTTTGTCGAAGGCATGTTGAAATTCCCGATGCCAGCTGACTTGGATGGGCTAGAGTATGTATCAAGCATAGTACCACGATTGAAGTCTGCCGATGACGCATAATGCTTGGGCGCGCGAGTTGCAAGTGGAGAGCCAGAGATACGCTCGATAGAGTCGTCGATTTGCACTGCACGCAAGGAGTGAAATAAAGCTGCAGTGGGATCTTGGCAAATGTTAGATGATGGACTGTGCGCTGCTACAGGACTGCAAGGGAAGGAAGGCAGAGAAAGGTAGACAGAGAAAGGTGGGTGGACGTGGGGAGTACACGGCCAATTGATCGATTTTTAAGAATGGTATACAAGATAAAACGACACATGTCGCTGGGAGAGAGCCGGGCGATTACGGCAGCAAGAGACATGCACGAAGCCAGATGACTCCAGAGTGTAGAGAGTCACTTACCGATTGGAGTAGCTGGAACACTGTCCCCACCAAGAGTCTCGCCATATGTGCTCGCCGGAGAAGGCTCATAGAGAGGAGTCTGCTTGAGCTTGAGGTTTGCAGTACGCTTCTCCATGGAAAGGATTTCCGCCTTGGACATGAAGTCCGAGAGACCTTCGCCCGGACGGATTGGAGTGGCAGGTTGGTGAGACATGTTGTATCTCGTAAGTGATTATTTGATATTCTTCTACTGTTACAAGGTGCCAGAGGCAGGCAACAAAGGAGTGTAGTAAGAGCTTGGAGATCTTTCAAAGATCAAACGACAAGATGATCGAATACTTTTGCTTGAGAAATGGCAGCAGTGCTTGTAAAGCTGTGGAAGCGGAGGTGTAGGAAGAAGAAGAGGAAACATTTGGCAGAAAGATTCTAATGTTTAAGTAGACCTGGACTCTCCTAGCATCCAACCCCAATTGCTGGGCTACTTGCGCACTTGCCGCCATTGGGAAGGATACGAAGCCTACTCTACTGGACCGGGGATAGTGGCGTTGTGAATACTCGTTGTTACGGCTCCTGAAACAGACTTATCCCTGGCCGAGGAGTCTCCAAGCTTACTAAAGTCGAGGCTATCAGAGTTTTTCAAGACGGCATTCCAATGGTTGTTCGAGCTAGGCCGACTACCGCCATGACAAGGAGGGGATCTGTCACCAAGTCATCATTCATCTTGATATTACCCCTCCTCAAGGGCCTCATCGAGTAACCGCGAGTCTGGATGAATCGCTTAGTTTCTTTAGCTTTACAAGATTGTGGCATTTTGCAGGTCTTGTGGCGCTTTTAGCTCGACAATAAGCGCGCTTCAACCGGAGCGGGCCGTCGATCTAGCGTGGTACGAGGGGACCAAGGGGGGACCAAGGGGTTAGTGCACCGACAGATTGGACCAGGACCGGGACTGGAAAATCCGTATGTGCACGTGACGGACATTCACTCGTTTCTAGCACGGACAAGTGCGTGGGTATCGTTATCGCGACGGCTAGCATCCTCTTGGCACAGGAAGAATTGACAAGATGGAAACTGGTAGACCCAAAAGGGAAATAGCAAGCTTCTGACATACGAAATCCTCGAGATTCCGTCAAGTATAAAGCACAGACAAGCCCTGGACACTGTCTGTTGCTAGGTGTATCTTATGTGTGATGTATTCGCACAGTTGCAACAGCATGCTTTTGAGAGGTAAAACGGGTAGGTTTGGGATTGCACAAACGGAGTCCTCAGAGACATCTTCAGCGGTATGGATGGGAAGAAGGACCCTCGCTACCGATATGGCTGTTCTAGTGTTAAAGTCTTCCAACAGACAGTCTTGTATGACTCTTCGAGGACATCATACCTTATCAGTCAACCCCCTTAAGACAGGCGTACCTAAGGTAAGTGTACTTTCGTAAAATGCGCCTGTCGCGTCTATCGGGTTTCGGGAGGACTACGTTAGCCGCGACGCCACTAATTACGCCAGTGCACCAGTGTCTCAGGGCCATCATGTCATCCATCATCCCTGGTGATATCCTTATCACCCACCAGTCCTCATATGCTATTGTTGAAAACACATTTACCGTGTGGGAAGAGAACCCTAGGCACCTGAGCAGCAATGCATCCCTCATCACGTCTACTCGCACCTGGCTTTGCGAAGCGCAGTCTCGATGAATTCAAGAGACTGTCCAACATTGGTTCGTCTCTTCTTTCAAGACTGGAAAACTGATTGCAGGCTCATTCTCTTCTATGATGATCGTAGCTAACGTCTAAGGTTAAAGCCCTAAAGGCGGAGGGTCTCCATACCCCCACAGCACCATATGTTCTACTTGATTTCTCCGACCCTGGTACAGTTCCAGCCTGCAAAAAGATATCTGATGCCGATACCGGTGGCTTTTCCAAAGTCGCCCTAGAATATATCCCACAGAGGGCCTCGGATCCGGCACATGCTCGATTCCATGGCGACATCTCCATTGACCTTCCTCGAAACAAGCCACATGTCCAACGTACAGGCTATGCGGCATGGCGGAATATGGATAGAGGGCCAACATTATTTGGAAAGAGTTTATGGGATGTTGATCCATACAAATACCTTGCATTGCGAGTGAAATCGGACGGGAGAAAATACTACGTTAATGTACAGACAGAATCCGTGGTCTACACAGATATACATCAGCACCGATTGTACGCGCGAAAGCCTGGCGAATGGGAGACGATTCTTATAAAGTGGCGTGACTTTGTCAGAACAAATTATGGGCAGGCTGTAGAGCCACAGACGGAAATATTGACGCAGAAAGTCCGGACAGTTGGTATCGGTCTCACAGACCGTGTTCCTGGACCATTCGATCTAGCGATCCAGAAAGTTTGGGCTACGAATGGATTGAGTGAGAGTGAGAAGATAGAGGATCGGAGGAAGGAAACGGTTACAGAGCAGGGACTGAGGGTGAAAAACGGGCCAGTGGCCAAAGTATCATGAAATTATATAGTGGGCATCCTAGAAATTGTACAAAATCACCGTGGACGCACATGGTCTACTCAAGTCTTCCGTGTTCAATATGTTAGGCTGTAACCGGATTAAATCCACGAAATACCTTCTGAATGGTAAAATAGCCCAAAGTCCTTCGTGTTCTAAGGGTTTTACTGCAAACCCGGTGCCTGGACAAACAACTTACACAACTGCTACTGATTGAAGGACTTCTATCTGGTAGCTCCACCAATAGAAACTTAACAATGCATCGTCTTCATCTTTACGCAGTATGTCACGTTACTTGACCTCTCCCAAGATTGGGCTTCTAGCCCTAATATCGCTGTATTGCGACTCCGTCGTTCCATCGACGGCAACCATCCCTGTCCTCTCATTTCTCGTCTCCCACCTCCTACCTGTTGGCGCGACAGTATTTCCAAAGGACTCACAAGCCACAGATCGCAACATTGTGATCTCTCTCGAAGATTTTCAGAAAGCTACAATTGTTCTTGTTTCAGGAATCCCCGGACGTACAGTTTGGGATTTGTTACTCAAGAAACTATGGGAAATCAATTCGCTCGACGCATTAAATGCGTTTTTCGATAACCTTTTACTTATACTGGAGAAAACACGAGACGAGCAGCAGAAAGACGCCGAGGAAGGCATTGTGTCGGAGCCAAACCGAATATTACTCTCTCGAGTTTCACCATTAGGGGCTTTCGTTAGAAGAGCTCAGCTCGAGTTTACAAGACTCCAGATACATGATAGTATAAAACTGTGGAAGAGCTTCGTCAAATACCGCGAGCCAACTCTGCCTTTGTGGAGGAAGAGGAATCCTGCAGCTGGGAAGAACACTTTTGATGCGAATCTGGAAGGTAACAATTTCGGCTTGGGAGACTGGCTCACGGAGGTTGCATATGGCGACTTTGATGATAGTGACCGCAAGGAGGCGATCATCAGCACTGACGATGTGGAGAAGCTTCTAGAGTACCAAGTCGATCAGATGCAAAGTACGCAGAGGAAAATTCCCTTGTTACTGGATTCATCATACTAATACCCCACTGCAGAAATGGGTAGTAGGCTACCACAGGGAATCAAAGACCGGTTCCGCAGGATGGTTGAGACGGGTGTTACGATTCCCAGTTTATCTCACTATGTCGAGTACACTTAACACTTGCCAACTATTGCTTCTAAGACACAATTTAACCAACTGGCAGATTTCTCGACTCGTGGAAAGCAGGCGATTATCCATCCTCGTTTGATAACCTACATCGTTACTTTGACTACACAATGCATAACCGGGATCGGACTTTCTACCAGTACGCATTACTGAATCTCGCTACTCTGCACGCGGATTTTGGCTGCTTTTCCGAAGCTGTGACTGCAATGCAAGAAACGATCTCAACAGCCAGGGAGAACAATGATATGGCTTGCCTGAACTATAGTCTCAGTTGGCTGTACCATTTCGGCAAAGCTCATCCACCACAGATGGATGAGATACAAAAAAGAGGTATACTCGGGACGGAAAAAGAAGCTCTGGCTTTCCTTAAAGCCAAAGCCAAAGAGACGAGCATGTGGAGCCTTTTGAGCATTTCTTTATTGAGCGAGGCTAAGCTTGCGATGAGTAACGTATGTTTTCTTTCCGGACTATAATTAAAGACCTTCCCTGACCTGCGATGGGTGTGATAGGGTGATAGCGTAGCAATAGCGTTTGAGAGCATCATGAAAGCATCGTACTTAAACGTCACCAAAGATGTTGTGAACGCCATTGGTAGCCAGATGATGATGCAGTCCTCCATTTTCGGTAGGCTTGGTATGTTCACCCGTGCCAATGTACTCTTGAAGAGTTCACGATTGATGTGATGAAAGGTGTAAGCTGCCAGGCGTGGCTGTATGGCGAGCTCTTTATCCAATGCTATGCTACGCTGTCTCCCAATGAGGATGTAATGAATTGTCTGTGCAGAAGTGCTTTCCTTGTGAGCAAATCAATGATAGCGTCAACGCCCCAAATGCTGATCAGCATGGACAGCTTGCCCAGAAAGGCCGGTATGAAGATGCCCTCTCACGGTTGGATGAAGCCGACCAAGAAGCACTCCGAACGCTCAAGTATCAACAGTACTGGACCGCTAATCTAGGCGTCCTCAAATTGCAGAGACTTCTACACAAGTGCGTATTCCGGCATCTTTCTGCAACATTTTACTGACTGATCGATAGGGATAATCTCATCGCAGCTGAACATGTTCTCTACCAACTGCGAGCCATCCCGACAATAGGCCAAGACATGTTGTTCAGCATCATGATCCTCGCTATCGATCTCCACGTCCGGCGTCAGGATTATTCCTCTGCCATGAGCGACCTGGAAATTCTCGCAACAAAACTTGATAAAGAAGAAGCAGACATTGTACAGCGAGTCAAGCTGATGATACTGAAGGCTCGCATCTTCGACAAAGCCGGCATACCCCAAAAAGGCTTTTCCGTCGCTCTCCGCGCCGCCACTCTAGCGCATCGAGCGAGGCTTCTCCCTGCCCTTTGGGAAGCCATTGGCGCGACATCCCGTATCCTCATAAGCCTCAAAGAATTCGGCGCCGCCGCTAAGCTCCTCTCCAGCATCATGCCACAAGTCCTGGAGTGCGAAGACTGCGACCTAGCCGGCCATATGTTTTCCTTCCTTGCTGATGCGCACATGGGCATGGCCGGACAGGCGAAAGCTGAGACTCTGCAGCGCAAGGAGCAGCTGGCGAAGGCGTTGGAATATATTGATAGGAGTTTCGATGAGTTCTCGAGCATTGAGGAGATTAGGGGGCAGTGTGAGATGACGGCGAAGAAGGCCACGATCATGCATTTGAATGGGGATCCGGTGCTAGCAAATGACTGTGCGGCGAAGTATCTGGACATCAAGAAGGCTGCGAGGGAGACGTGAAGTTGTAAGCAGAGTATATATACAGAAATGGCTACGGTGCATCGAGTCTGACCGCCCAGACATCATCCGATCTTCAGCTTAATACTTTTCATCCCTAGAATCGATATTACAAGTCCGATATCATTCACAGCGAACCCATTCTGAGGTGAATGCAAGCATCGGGATGGGTGAATATGTACGAAAAGACTGTAAAAGGTAACTCCATACTTGTAGTCTGCACCTTCCAATGCACAAAGAACCCAACCCACCAGTCCACCCATTCCCAGGTGCAGCGTGGCCTTGAATTCCCATCTTAGCCAACCCCCCTCGCCCCCTCGCCCCATCATGCCCATCATCTCATTCAATCCTTGCGGTGGTAGTTGACCTTCGGATTCCAGCTGCAGTAAACGATTAGCGGTCATTCCCTTCTCAACTGCTCTCCACTTTCTTCACTTCGCCCCTCCTCCGGCGGACCCCAGTTCTCATTCGTCCACTCAATACGGAGTACTGCAAGTCTCTTCTCTTCCCCACCTCAGCTCCAATATCAATTGGACCTCATCTCCATCACAAACCGACTTCCACTACTAAAAGTCGTTCACTTACAAGAGAGTCTGTGATTCACAGTCTGGTCAGCCTTTATTCCAACTCATTTTACGTCAGTTAATAGTTTGCATAACTAACCTCATCACCATTACCCCAGAAATAGTTCTTTGTCCTTATATTCTGGTAAGGATACTCCACGCGTTCCTCCAACGGCGGCAAATGCTCCCAGTGCTCCCAATGCTCATTCCAAAGAACATAAGCGTTGACTGCGGCGATGATTATACAAGGAATAGTGACACTGTCTTGCGTAAGTCTTTCACTCCAGAACCACTGACCCAGGGCTCCTACTAGATGGAAATTTTGCGCCAGAGATCTAGCGACAGATAAGCGTTGACTCATATCCAAACGCCTGGAGGAGCGCACTATGCCATACCAGAGGAGGCCGCCGCATGTTGCTTTACAGCCATTCTTTCCCGGTTGAACGCATTGTCCATGGGACCGGTAAGCTTGGCGGGTTCGTGACTGGCGAAACGTCGCTGAATGCCTTGCCGAAGTATTGGAAATTTAGCTTGTTGGCTGACACGCTGCGAAGCGCGCAGGATCTGTCGTGAAAGCATTCTCAGTAGGGTGTTGACAGTATGATGTTACAGCTGTAGACGTCCGCTTTAGGTTGCTTGAGCAAGGGAGCGACCGAGTTAAGGCCGAACTATCTACCTTGTCTATCTAAGCGAAAGTGATGTCAGTGAATTTGGGAAACCAGTCCAGGTCGAGCGCGTCTCCCAGTAAGCTATGGCAAGCTACAGCTCTGATACACCACTAGATGATCGATAGGAAATTGTGAGAGTCATGAAGCGTCAGAAGAAGGTAATGCCAAAATGGGTCTTCGAATAACCACTTGGAATGGTATAGTGCTCCTTCAATGCATCCTGATAGATTCTGTTGCTAAATGGGGCGTTAGTGAATGGTATACGGTCAGTCACCGAAACCTTTGAAGTTCTCTGCTCAAGACTACAGCTCCTCATACGCTTAATGCGCTCGGAGTGACGGTTTGTTAAAATCGTTCTACAGGAATCCCTTCGGGTACCAACCATGGCGAGACAAGCGGTCATTTGCGGTAAGCTCTCAAGATGGTATATCTTAATCTTCTTGTTGAGACGTTCTACCTAGGCCATGTTCGATATCCTAGAGGCGGATATTGTCATCTTTCAGGAGACCAAAATCCAACGCAAAGACCTTGATGACGGACTTGTACTTGTGCACGGGTGGGATTGCTACTTCAGCCTACCAAAACATAAGAAAGGTATATTAGAAGCTTTGAAGTGTTCAAAGCCTGATATTAACGCTTCATAGGCTATTCAGGGGTTGTCATCTACACAAGAAACTCGGTATGCGCGCCTATTCGCGCTGAGGAGGGTATTACTGGAACCCTTTGCCCACCAAATTCGTCTACAAGCTTCTCTGAGCTGCCCGCGGAGCAACAGATTGGGGGCTATCCTACATATGCGCAGCTCGCGGCCTCCACGATCGATGCCACGACCTTAGATTCTGAGGGGCGGTGCGTGATCCTAGAATTCCCCGCTTTCGTTCTGGTAGGAGTCTACTGCCCAGCAAATCGTGACGAGACTAGAGATGAGTTTCGTCTTGGCTTCCTTAATCTTCTCGATGCCCGTATCCGCAACCTGATCGCAATAGGCAAGCGTGTGTTTCTGACAGGCGACCTTAATATATCAAGAGACGCGATCGATACCGCTAATCCCGAGTCGGCAATGCGCAAGAATGGCATGACAGTCGAAGAGTACGCTTCAACACCAGCCCGCCGTCTGTTCAACCAGCTGCTCGAAGGCGGAAAGGTCTTTGGGGAAAGCGACGAGGGCAGGGAAAAGGCAGTCATGTGGGACATTTGCCGAGGTTTTCATCCGGATCGCAAAGGAATGTTCTCGTGCTGGGAGCAGAAAACCAACGCAAGGCCTGCTAATTGCGGTGCTCGTATTGATTACGTTCTTTGCAGTCTCGCGATGAAGGACTGGTTCCTGGACTCTAATATCCAAGAGGGGCTTATGGTATTATACCTTTAACCAGGCTTCCTACCAGCCAAGCTAATTCAAGCATAGGGATCGGATCACTGCCCAGTCTATGCGATTTTGAAGGACAAGGTATCCATTGATGGCGAGGCGCTCGATGTGCACGATGTCATGAACCCTCCTGGAATGTTCATAGAAGGCAAGCGTCAAAGGGGATACTCTAGGAAAGACTTACTGCCATTATCGGGAAAGCTAATTCCCGAATTTGATCGCCGAAGACACATAGGAGATATGTTTGCCCGCAAGCCCTCTCTTCCCAAGTCGCAAAGCGCAGGTGCATCGCACATAGTGCTAGACAGTACCCCTTCTGCAGGAAGAGAGCCTACCGTGACTCAGGATGAGCCCATACCTGCACCAAGCACCGCCATAACCCAGACTTCGGAAAATGCCACCGTGTATTCCAGCTCGTCACCATCAGCGAGCCGGAAGCGATCTCTAGCAGATGCTTCTACTAACAAACCGCTAAAGCGTGCAAAGTCCGGATCTGCGACAAAGCCACCTCCCGCAGTCACTAAGGGGCAGCAAAACTTGAAGGGCTTCTTCAAGACTAAGCCTGTCTCTACTTTCGATGCTGATAGCACTGTTCCAGGATTGAAAGCAACGCCCTCGGCCCTCGAGAATATCTCGAGTACTTCTCTCTTGCCAGCGGTTGATCTTGTGGAAAGAAGCCCGACTGCCGACTCAGGTTCACGCATAGGAGCTGCAACATCCTCTGTGGGCACTTCGCCCCAGAAGACTCCTAACAACAGCCAGATGGACGGCTCCAATTCCGTCGAAGCATCTCCATCGACGAATGGTAGAGGCGCCCTTAACGATGGAGACGTTGTGCATGATCCTATCGAGAGCAAGGAGTCGTGGACGAAGCTCTTCACGAAACCAGCAGCTCCTAGGTGTGAAGGGCACAACGAGTCATGCATTAGCTTGCTTACGAAGAAGAGCGGGATGAACTGTGGAAGATCTTTCTGGATGTGTCCTCGGCCGATAGGCCCTACTGGAGTGAAGGAAAGGAACACGCAGTGGCGTTGCCAGACATTCATATGGTGTAGCGACTGGAATCCCAATAGCGCTTGAATGAACTCTCGCTCTTAGAACCAACCATTCGAGCTCCCAGTCTGTCAGCATGCAATAACACCGCCGTATTTCTTTCTTAGAAGGCCGCTTGCCACAGTATCAAATGCTCCGTGGTCCAAGCCGCTGTACTCCGAATGCTACAGCGAGTATCTGGGAAGGAAGAAGGTCCCCGTACCAAACCTCTCGGAATCCATGCTCCGAGCCTGCTGACGAACGTATAGCCAGCGTTGCTGATTTGCATGTACTAGCCATGGACTAGGAGACCATACACCAGATATCCTAAACAGAACAGGTACTAGCTGGAGTAGGTTCAAAAGGGAGCTCCTTAGGATTGCTCTGGATGCGTGGCATCTCTGCTGTGGCTGGAGTGCATGTCTACACCGGATGAAGAGGTTGGAAAGCTGCTACACGGTAACCGTATAGAGTATTTAGATAGACAATTCTACACCAATTGTATAATCGTCAACCAGCCATAGCCGAAAATTGAAACCCTCCCTTCCTTGCAGAAGCTTGCGCATCAAGTGTAGCAACATGCAGAGGATATGAACCCACTGTATTCCGTAGAGGCATATCTATGCTAAACATCATGACTGTGCTTAATCTCCATTACCTCCTTTGTCAAGCTATCGCATTTCGTTGGAATTTTGCGACCGAACATTCCTGCATCGAGAATTCTTTATTCGTGCCTGGGAAGGGCCAAATGTCTCGCCTTGAAGGATTGGGAGTTCTTGAGATCGGGAAGCAATACAGCTCCCCCAACGGGAAAGTGGACATTCAGAAGACTGCTTTTCTTTGTCCCAAACGTTTCGCTCTGCTTGGAAATCTTCAAGGCCTTCCCCCAAAAGTCCTCCCTACAGGGCCCAGGGACGTGGCCAGGAATGAACGAAACCAGGCTGAGTGAAAGGAGTCGCCTAGCAACCGTTTAGCCTCGGGGGCCAGTGCCGAAAACGGCGCAACAAGTGATTCAAAGGTGTTGGCTGAAAAAGAAGAAAATGGGAAAAGCGAGGAGGGTGTGTTGGAGATGATTCACATTCCTCCCACGTCTCCCCTAGCAACCCATGACTCAGAACAAAGAAAACTCGGCTGGCTCTGCACAGCACCAAAATTCCCTTCTGACTTCACGATAGAACTATTCCTGCTTTTTGGAGTGTTGTCACCCTAGTCCTGAATCAGGAAATACAAGCTAGTGACATTCACCATCCAACACACTCTGTCTTGACTTGCATCTACTTTAAGTTCTCATCCTTTCCTGCCTACATCCATCCATCTCTAAAATGCCGAAGAGAGTTGGTGCTAAGGGCCATGAGGTTCCACTCTCAGCTTCAGCTCGCCGAGCCCGCAACCAAGCCCAGAATCTAGCATCCCGAGGTTCACGTGCACATGCTGAGGACGAGGTGAGAGAATTTGAAAAATGCTCGGATAAGATAACTGACGTTATTAAAGGTATGGATACTTAGCCACAGCTTTGTAAACGATCTGACATCTCCAGATGCATCCCAAGCCGGATCTGCTTGCAGCCCCGACTTTCTGGATGCCATTCTAGGAGATCTGGAGCATATTCAGGTCGGGTGTCTTTGGAAAGATTATTATGAAATACCAAATCTTGAGGAAAAGTTGGTTGCGACTATAGTAGAGCTCAAGCGCCTCCAGGAAAATCCTGAACTCTATCCGAACAAAATTGTCCAACGGGACTTCTTGCAACTCGTTCGTAAAGCCTGTGATGGCATAGCGAAGACGTTACAGGGTACGAAAGTCTTGAGACAGGCTCATAGGGATTACAGCAAGTTTCTCGAGGACTTTAACCAAGCGGAAGCCCTACCAGACCACGATGAACACCGCACACCTTGGCAACAATTTCTCCACAATCATTCACCAGGCAGTGGGATTGAAGAACTTCGAACAAATGGAAAGGGGTGCGCCTACCTTTTCCCCCCTCCAGGAGTTAGAGTGGTGTATCAGATGCATCAAGCTCTCCAGTCCGCTGTGTGTGATATTCAAGCGGTAGGTGAAATTTCCTATCCACACTTCAAACCTTGTATGCTAATGCCGATCAATACAGTTGTCTGATGATCCCGCAAGCACAGTAAGACAAACTTCCTAAGCACGGATTCATGGCAGTTGTGGTATTGTACTAATGGAGGCATAGATACCTCGGGTCGGGAAGGTCAACACGAAAATCTCAATAGAGGGAAACTTTCGAACTTTTCAAAAGGTACATGGTCTGAGCCAAGTATTCTTCCATGTTACTAATTTCTTTATAGTCACTGACAGCTCTTCGTCCAACCCTTGCAGTGTGTATCCCCATATGAGCGTAAGACCAATGACAGCGCAACTGACACTTGAAGGGATCTGCGAGAGAGGCAAGAAGTTTTGGACCAAAGAGGCTAGAAACGTTGAATGCGGACTTCGGTAAGAGAACCACTTGCGTAGATCTGCTATATGGCTAATTTGGTTTGACAAGCTGGGTTGGACGGGCAGCGCCAACGTTCAATAAATCAGCTGAGCGTACTTATCCATGAGCTTCCACCACCACCAGCGCTTCAGGAGCGCGTTAGAGTAGCAACTCTCAATATTGCAGCTGCTAAGCTGTTTGAATAGACATAATGTATCAAGCGAAGCTTCAGTATGGTTACTGAGATTGGAAAACCACGTGGTACCAGAAGTTTGCAGAGCGTACTGTAGTCGGGCATGCCTACTGTGTGAATTGACTATGTACTTTGAGAAAGCAGGTGACACCCTTGATTTTAGCTTTTCTTTGTGTAGTGAAGAAAGAAATCTGTCAGCCTCCCACATTTAAATTTTTTTGACTCACCTAACACATTAGCCTCAACACAACGATAAATCTCGACATAACAACAGCCTTGACACAGCAACAACCTCAACTCAACAACAACCTCGACACAGCAACAACAACAATCACTGCAACATCATACCTGGATTTCTCTGCAGCTTGTATTAAAGTAAGCAAACTGTAACCCACGTTGACAATCTTCTTACAATTCTTTGCATTCCAGCCAGACCCTACATTCATCGCACGCTCACTTCATCTTGTCTATTGTGAGCAAAGATGAGCACCAGCTCAGCGATGCAGCGCTTCTACGACACTGCGAACCCGCAGCAAATTGCGATGATGATCCATCATGCAAACCTGCCAAAAGCAGGCACACCCTTGACAGCGCTGGTAGCGCATGGCAAGGTCAAGAAGAATGATGGTGACTCTGCTGTTCATTCCACCAAGACCACTAGGCCTCTGAATTCCTGGATGGCCTTTCGAAGTACGCCATCTTGGACACCCTTCATGCAACTTTCGCTGACCAGATCTTAGGCTATTACTCCGTGCTGTTCACCCACCTTCAACAGAAGGATATTTCTGGGTTTCTCACGTTTTTGTGGCAGACTGATCCCTTCAAGGCGAAGTGGAGCATTCTCGCCAAAGCTTACTCTGTCATCCGTGATCATGAAGGAAAGGAGAAGGCCCCTCTCGACGGCTTCCTGTCGATCAACGCCAATTTCATCGGCATCATCGATCCAGGATCTTACCTGGTCATGCTTGGCTGGCAGATCGCCGCGGATGGTGATGGCCAGATCGTGCTCCGTCGGGAGTTTGAAGTCAACGTCAACTCTCTTGATGTTCACTTGCTTACCACTAACGCATCGGTGAACGATGTGGTTTGCAACAGCTACCTCCATGGATACATTGTGGGGGGCAGACCTGCGGTCGCTCCGAACGGACATGGGGCAACACTGACAATGGCCACATCAACACAGCCATTTTCACGCGTTGCAGAGTCTGCTTCGGCAGAGTCAACTAAAGAGGATGACTTTGAAGATGCAGAAGGTCCGGCTCTTAACGATGGTGATTTGAGCGAACTTGGTTTGTTGTCGGATGAAGCAGAATTGTCTGATGTAGTATCAGACTCTGGCAAAGATGTTCAAGAAGAGATGGAAGATGCTGCCACCTCTGCCGGAGATGGACAGACGCAGCTAATCCATGACAATGCCCAAGAGCCGACTCTTTCCCACGATGAGATCATTACCACTACCTCCTTTGGTTTGACTCCTAGTGCTGGTTCAAACAATTTGAGTCCCACGGTTCTTCACTGGATCAACAAGGGTCTACCAGACCCTGCAGTCGACCCACCAGTATCGAGTCTCGCCAATACGGCATATCACCTGAGCGGCGAATACCCCTTTGTTTCTGAATTTGATCCGAAGATGCCAAGCTTGCACTTCGACCCTTTCATGGGCAATAGGTTCAACGCCTTCAACATGAGCGACTGGATCAACGATGAAGAACTTTAGGAACCAGGGTGAGTTTGAGTAATCTTTCTAATAGTTCTCAGAAGCTGACATGTCGCAAAAAGCAGAGATCCTTTTTGTCCGGCTCCGGAAGTTACGTCTGTCTGTTTAATACATCGGAGTACTGTCGCAACGTACTCTTATGAGCAGAATAACTTAGGGTTGGCTAAAAGATCAAGCGTCGACATACAGAAGGTTTCTTACGAGCGAGCATCTACACATCCTCAAGGCCTTGAACTCCCTGTCTTGAGGTTGGCAACATAGCTCGTGAAGTGATGGTACATGAGGAGGAACCAATAAGCTGGGGATTTTTTTCTATTGAAATTGACTGCGCGGTGGTGGCAAGCAGTATCACAGTTCTCCATTGAGGAAGCTTGATATCTGTGGTGAAGCTGTTAGTGCAAGCACCCGATACACTGTGTATATGGTGCACCGCATACCCATGATGCGATACTTAGGCAGAGAATTTGTTAGACATAAAATCATAAAAGTCTTTGGACACCAAGTTACTTCAAAATGGAATGCGGTGGACATAGCGTTCTTTTGGCTCCTTGGCAATCACATTCCCATGATACTGCCGCGAGCGCTTATTGCGTCCCAAGCTCTACATTACCTGCCGCTTGGCAATCTACTATGGCAGATCATATCGTGCAAACTGAAATAACTCGAATCTCAGATGTTGGATACGTAAACGGGGATGTTATAGATCAGTGGTGTAAGCAGAAACGCACGAGTTCCACAATGATGTACACCGATTTACAAGGTTCCAGTCGCAGCAAAGGAATTTCGACTGCGCGCTGTCACTTTGATGCAGCTAAAGGTTCTCCGTCGGATGTTGAGTTTTCCTCGGTGTGTTGCTGTTATCAAAGCTCGAGAACTCGAGAGACAAAGGCCCAAGAAATCTATGTTCCGTCACTAGATAGAATACAGGATTCAATGAATGGAGGAAACTTACTCGGGAGGTCTGACACATATGAGGGTTACATCAATTGAATGAAACCGATCACCTCGGCCAATTAGTAGCTTATGGAGTTCAACCGGAAGTCATGAAGCCCTACTTGAAGGTATTAGATTGACGCCTACT
>JAABUS010004048.1_pt1 | contig 22163 bp, 17 predicted proteins | sample 5560161 | NCBI WGS metagenome assembly JAABUS01 (sample SAMN10711885, study PRJNA513376) | rock metagenome | isolation source: Antarctica rocks | place: Antarctica: Victoria Land, Trio Nunatak nord | collected 2016-01-04
CAATCGACTCGCCCTCTCCTCTCCATGCTCCTTTCCGTCCAGGATTCCACACCAAACAAACTCACGTCACCATCCCTACTTACGATCCCCATAGCCATCACCAACAAACACCCCGACGCTCGACTTCCCCTCTCAACACTCTCTGCTTACCCAACCCGTACACCCATCATCACCACCCATCATCACCACCCCTCCCAATCCCCTCTCCCCTCTCACCTCTGCACTCACCTCTTTCCCCAGCAGGGTCCTCTCTCCCACTGCACTGCACTCCACCAACTCCTCCCCTCGCTGACTCCATCTGTGAGTTTCGGAGTGGGAACGAGAACGCTGAGGATGTAACTAGGTGGGATTGGATTGGATAGGTGTAGGGGGGGCTGGGGCGGGATCGGGTGGTTTTTTTGATGGGGAGAGAGATGTGGTGGGGATGAGGTGGGTTGGGGGAGGGGGGGGGGGTGGATGGATTGGGGATTGGGAGGGGAGCTGTCTACTCTACATAGCGAGCGACGGTTTGGAGGCCCTTCTGACCGGTATGAGGAGATCGCTTTGTAAACAAGTAGCACGTCCATGGACGTCGTTCGATTTCCATTGCGGACCTGTGGGCGTGCAACAGTGTCGAATTCATTGGTCTATCCTTTCTATCCCCCGAGGATGCAAAGCCGCCATCGAAGGATCTATTTTCCATCGATCCCCTCCGCCCATTACCGATCGCCCCTTCTCTATCACTAGTCCCCCCCAATGTCCTTGCCCCTTGCCCCTTCCACTCCCCTGCCAATTCCCTTGGTAGTGTATCATGGCAAGCGGACATCATCCGAGCCCGTCTCACGCTTGATATCTTCGATGATATACTCGCTGCTCTCCAAGAAGCCAACCGAGTAGTCTGCGCGCCACACGCGAGCGAAGAGCATGCCCAACCATGTGCCCCGCACGTTGAACAAGAAGCCCCCCGAGTCGCCTCGCTCTGCAAACGGCACTCGCTTGCGGAAGAACGCCATCTCGGTAGAACCGGCGAAGCCCTCGAGCTTTTCCTCGTGAGGGTACTTGAATGCCGTAACGTAGTCATTCCTATCAACCATGGTGAAGCCGGTTTTCTGGCCCATAAGGAAGACTGTGTACTCATCATCCCTGCCGAGGATCTTCCAGGTTGCGGAGCCTTGGAGGTGCGCTTGCGGGTGGGCTGGTCGGAGTTTGAGACGATATCCTGGCGGTACCTCATCGCCGACGGGTAGCTGGTTGACTGGTGGTTGGCGGGCAGGGTCCAAAGCTAGCAGCGCCCAGTCCTTTCTCGCAATGGTGTTTGGAAAGCAGATGTCAGGGCCCTCTCCGGAGCATGCCTTCACTGTACCGAGAGGCCCATGGGCGTTGAAGGCGCTATTGTTGTGAGTCATAGCCGCTTGCGCTTGTGCGAGCCGGCCAGAAGCTCGATCACTATCATCAGCTTCAGCAATGGCTGCTTCATAGCTGGCAGTGGACCGCTTGTGGTGATCGACAGCTGGAGCTATCACTCGGCGTCCCATCACTTCTTGTGGCCGCTCATTGACGTCGTGGCCACGGTCCCCACCCACAACATGGTGGCAAGTGAGCCCGTAGATTCCGCGCGACTGCCCCGCCTTGAACAGTTCTACCACACCACCGAATGTGCCCGGTGGTCCCTCCTCTGTACTCATCGATCGACCCATACCCAATTGGCGGTCGTAGCTTGAGCTTGGTATTTCCCCTTCGTCTGGCGTTCCTGTGATGACAGCGCGACTGCTGCTACCGTGGCCCACATCTACCTCCATATCGATATCAGAGGCCTTACTGCAGATGTTGTTGATGTCAGCCACTTTCTCTGGCCAGTCGTCGTCAACAGGCTCGGCTGGAATAGTAATGGATACAGTGACTGGGTGTTCGGAAGGGTCGGGACCGAATCCGCGGCGGACAAGACCAATGCTAAGCCAACGACTATGCTTTAACCGTTGTTGGATGCTAGGTAAGATCTCCTTTGACCACGCCGCTTCTAAGCGGTCATCGGAAGGGACGCGCGATATCGTTGGACCATTGTAAAGGAAGGGTTCAATAAACTCCACCTGAAGGTCATTGAAGCCGACACTGACATAGAACTCTCTTATGTTCTCTAGTGCTGGAATCCATCCTTGAGATCGTTCCGAGACAATCAGAAGCGTCAGATCTTCACTGGTGAGCTGATCAGGAGTGGGTCTCCTGTGGACGAAGTCACAGAAACTCCATGTGACGTTATATTGTCGGAGCTTGTCGATCATGATAGTTTGAAATAGTCGTCGGTCAAAGGGTCGACCGCCAAGTGAGAGGTTGCGCTCAGGATGATCGCTAAGGAGAGGTAAGAAGAGTAAAGGGCGAGGGCCACCGATCCGGTGTTCGGAAGTAATGTCGCAGAACTCCCCGTTGCGGAGAATTGTCCCCGAAGAAGATCCCTTTCTACGCTTTGGGCTATTCAGTGGCGTTGGAAATGGGTTACCACCCAACGAGCTGGGCTCACGCTTTCGCTCGGCAGCCATAGTTGTCAGTTGCTGGACGGTAGATGAGGTGGCGGTTGCTAAGTGAATGGCTGTTGACACTGTACTGAGGTCAAGAAAAGGAGTCTGACAGGCTCATGAGTATGTCGAAAAGCGCATGTCAGATTGAGAGAGGCTCAAGTATATAGTAATAGGTGTGTCGGAAGCTATCGTGACTCAGAAGTTGCTCAACGGTTGTTGAGTTGAATCACGGATTTGTTGAAGAGCGAATATCCCGCTGATGATCGGTGAGTCATGACTGAGGATGAACGAAGTGTGAATGTTGCGATCGTCTGTCGCATCCCCTTCGGCTCTCTGGCAAATGCTCTGAACAAGATGCCTTGTGGCTGGTTCCATGGCCGTTGGTGCCTTATTAACAAATTGGCCTCCATCCAGTCTGCTCGCTTTCGTAGCTTTCATCCATCGCTTACTAAGTAAGTCATGACGCAAGAAGAGCTCAAAGAACCGGAAAGGTTTCGGAATGTAGCGGATCAGTGCCATTAAACATAGAATGATCCACAGATCACTGTTCTCGGCACGAATGCTGGCCAAAGTGACCATAGAGGCTAAAAACAAAAGTCCAAGAATGCCGACAGCGCTCATGTTGCGCCAGCCGACGCTTCTGAATTTTCCCATTTTGCACATACCCCTGTACTCCGGAGCTATGCCGTCGTAGTCTGGACCATCGTTGTTGATGCCACGTACAGTATAGAGCATCTTCAGCTGGATGCGCGCAAGAGATGCTTCGAACCAATGACGAGCTTCGACTCGCCACTGATGAGTAGGAAGGTCGGCATTGCATTGAAGGTATTCGCACAGCGATTGCGCTTTGAGAGTTTGACGCCCAAAACCAGAGCAAGCGGACCCATCAAGAGAAGAAAGAAGCAGAGCTCGTGCAAGTTGATTATCTGTCATCCTACCAGCTCTTACACCAACACCGACGGATCCAGGCTTGCTGCGGCTTAGCAGGGCCTCTTCACAGTTCTTGAGTCCGGCATCACAAACTTCTCCGTCGTCCATGCAGGCAATTATGCCTGGGCTGCTCGAGTTGTTGTAGTATTGCAAGCGATGTTTTGGTGACTCTATAGGTGTTCTGGCAGGATATACTGGGTCGTCTCTGTAGCTTGGGTACTGCATTTGCCAGCTCGTGATCGGTACCCATGATTCTATTGGACTCTTGAAGGACTCGTAGGCAAGAAATGGTGACAGGAGCTTCCTCGTAGAAGCTCCACAGTTACCGCCTCTTGAAAATTGTCAGCAAGCGTTTGATACCACAGAAAATCAGTTAGACAGACTTTTGGAGGATACCTGCCTCACTTGCAACGTACGTTTTTTCCTTGTTACGGCAAGTAGGATACAAGTTGGTTGGCTCAGATACGTTGTAGTCTTCGGGGGACTCGTGTCAAGACCTGTACGACATACACCAAGCCTCGAGGGTCAGAGGAGCACAGATCGTCGTTCTCAGGAAATAATTCTTATTTAGACTGTTGATACCTACATGCCTAGCATCAACATATCCGGTGTCAAAGGTATATGCGCGCTCGCTCGGTAAAGCGCAGTAATGTTGGGCGAAAGGACAAAAGTCATTCGCTAGCTCGGTGTATGCAATCTTCTGGCTGTAGAGAAAGTTGCAACCATCTGCACCCTCGGCTGCTCCGTAACTCTGGTCGCTATATGATGCAGCCCTGGCTTTCAATTCCCAACTACGCTCTCATGGTGCGTAACATCTTGACGTTGATGGTATCGCGGATGTATCACTGATGATGTTAGCAGACAAAGCGTTACCGGAAGCTTCAGCGACGAAGATGCCGACAAACATTGCGGACAATATTATCGAGACCAGTACATCGATAGGTTGCCATAGCAGATTATCCCAGATACGCCTGATGTAATGCCAAGGTCGATGGTTTCCAGAATTATCATGGCCCGGGGATCGGTCTAGACTCTCGTCACGGAGTTCAATCCTGCTGGGATTGAGTTGCCTGGATGTGCCTCTAATAAGCTCTCGAGCTGCTCCAAGCTGTGACGACTCGCGGACGATCTCGATATTGTGACTTTCGGGTCCATTGGACCAAAGTTTGGTCCCGTGCAAACAGTTCTAGAGGTACTGACACAGGTAGCAAGTAAACTCTTTGATGATGATCCAGAGCCGTGGACCAGCTAGGGTCAATGCCATAGCGAGGACGTTACTCAGTATGGATGCTTGCCGATCCGTCACAAGGCATTGAGGTCCTGAATGATAGTATATAAGGAATTCGTCATACCGAGAGTCAACAAACCTAGGAATATCTCACGGTAAAGCCAGGCACGGTCGTAGTCTACCCAATATCTTAACCCATGCTGGACACCTTCGCTCCTTGTCTCGGCCATCGTTGGCCAGCACGGTTACTAGATCACGAATTCATCATGTCTTCCCAAGGCCTTATAATGCTCGAAGTCATGGGGGTCGCATCATCTCTGCAAGGCGCCTATGCGTTGATTGTGGCCGTGCAAACCGCATCTCAGCCGCTTGAATGAAGTTCTGTGACTCCGTTAGGCAGTTCTATTGCGGATGAATACCTATCTAACCCAATCGGCCATGACTCGCGCTTCTCTTCTGGGATGTGTGGGGATGTTTGCTTTGGTCCGCAAGGGTATAGGGTATTCCAGACCGACGACATGTCACTGGATCATATGGCCTACAAATCTGTATTATGATTGTCGTCTACCACTTGCCTACGCATCAATGACAACTCAGTAGCTTTTCAGCTTGCTGACAATTGTGCTGCGATGGAGGATGTTGAAGTAAGGAAGTCAAAGTTCTACCTACGGTTGTTGCAGGAAGCGATCACGTGCTCGACGGCTGAAAGATGCCAGCATTCTGGTCGGCGTTCAATAAGGAACATAGAGTAGTAAAGTATTGTGGAAATTCATCTTATTTAACATTACTCAGACCCGGCAGGCACGAAGCCACCACCTACTGAGAATGTCTCACTTTTCCTATCCAGATGCCTCATAGCAGATCATTGCAGCATCAGGGTATCATACAATTATCTATCCTCCCTCCCAATTGGTTGCAGTACGCCAGAGAAAACGTGCAAGTTGGACGTTTCAAAGGAACCCGTTATGCTTATTGCAAACCCACGTATCCGTGCTGCAACAGTGCGTGGTCATACAATGTGCACACCACGGGCACTGGACGGCTGTGTCCAGCCTCGCCTCGCCCTTTCCAGCAGCTGAACCATCCAGCTTCGTCAGTCGTGCAGGCATGGCCATTGCTTCGAAAAGATCGCTCGGGAGGTCAATCCATCTGGTGCAGCTACAGCACGTCACGATCAGTTTTGCGACGGTCTTCCCAAGCCCTGCCGGGCGGCCGCCGGTACTCATTCGGTTCGGGGGACCAATTGGGCGCTGGGGTTCAAGCGTAGCACTGGTGTGAGAGTGCGGACCTAATTGTGATGTGGGACGTTTTGGGGATCGGGGAGCCGAGATGGTGAGGTTGGGAGCGCTGTTGTTGGCAGGTGTGAGAGCGTTGTGCATCGGTGCTCCTGGAACGGGAAACTGCGAGGATGATGGCCGGGCGGTCTCGTCAGTAGGGACCAAACTGTTGCGTAGATGGGATCGCGGCTTGGGCTTTACTAAAGCTTGGTGCTTGAGCCTGGGCAGGAAATCTAGCGATGGTACAGGTGGATTAGGTGTTGTCACCTGAAGCTGAGGATTTGAACGAGGACGTTTCAGGGATGTCTTGCGGACGATGCCTTCAGGGGTAGCGCTTTCGATAACTAGCTCAGGAACACGTTTCGGTTCCGGCTGAGTCTGTGGGAGCTCTACTGATCGTTTCGCGGCCGCCACAAGCTGGGGTTTCGTGTGGTCCGTGAGGGCTTTTTCGGTCGTTTGAACATGCACCTGAGCTTTGGCGGATTTGGAAATGGCCGCTTCTTCGTGATTCAAAAGGAAAGGCTCATGACTGAAACTCGGTAGCACCGGCGCAGTAGTTGACCTGGGCAGTGATCGTGGCAGCAAGACGCTGTCGTTGAGCAATTGTGATGAAGAAGTGCGTGTTCGCGAATGGCTTCGGACAAGTTTCGGCCCTTGCACCTGAGTTTCCTTGCTAAACCCATCTTGCGCTGGGCTCGACCTCACTTGCACCAGTGAAGTCTCGTTCTTTCTCGGTGGTGACTCCTTGTCAACTATAGCATTGGCTAGCTTTGTGCGCCCTTGAACCGGCGAGTTTGATTTTCCAGTTGGGCTTCGTTGCTTGTCGACTACGGCTTGTGATGGTCTCGAACGCCCAATAGGTGTTTGAGGAAGGGGAGTCTGTGGTGGTGCGTGTCCAAGTATGCGTTCAGCTTTGGAAGGCCGGGTTGAGTCCATGACGTTGTTAGTGTCGAGACGAGGTGGCTGCAGAGGCTTCGCGTGACCGGTGTCTTCAGAGCTTCTAGCCATGCTTTCTGCCACGGAAGAATGATTGGGCTGATTGACCGGGTTTGACCTCAATCCCATTCCAAGGAATTTGTGTCTCTTAGCTGGTATACTGTCCGGGTTGCACAGCACGATCGACTCCAGAGGCTGCGAAGATTCTTCTACGTAGCCATGACGTTGATCTACGGATTCGAAAATCGGCTCCGGGGCTTGCACTTTGGGAACTGGAGCTACAGGCGGTACATCTTCCGCTGCATAATTAGCCATTATAGTTTCTCGACCCTCTGAAAGCCCGACGACCGGCTCTTGCGGAAGGGCTTGGTCCTCTTCCTCGAGCGTTCTAGTGGCATCCTTTACGGCTTGCTCATCCTGAAAGCCTCTGAGTGATTGCTGCTGCTTCCTCATGCGTTCTTTGTGGACATAGCTACCGCCATCCAACGACGATGCTATTTGTATCGGGTTAGCCTGTAAAGGATGAACGGTTGGGTACTGAGCATGACGGAAGCCAGATCGATCCTTAGTAGCGACGTGAAGGTCAGTCGAAAGAATCTGGTCAACCCTCGGATCATTAACGCTGTTATTACCCGAGTTCTGGAGAGGTCCTTGTGGGTCACTACGGCTGCTTCGGTACGCGTCCTTGGACCCGTTTCTTTCTGCTACTGCGCGCGAAACTTCCTTGATGACTGGTTGATCCTGACCTAGGGTTATCAGCGCAGTATCCGTCTGGCTTCGAACAAGAGGTCGAGCTGGCTTTAATGACTGAATCGTATTTCCAACAAGAGTCGCATGCTGTGGACTTGTAGATCCCTGATCCAATTGACTTGCATACTTGACGAACTCCCTGCTATAGGCCTCTTCACTACCCCAGGAATTCGACTTGCTTCCACCGGAAGACCCGTTACGCGAATGTAGCCCAAATCTAGGCAGTGCGGGGAGCTGGGGCGCGGTTCCGCTGACAAGAGATGGCCAAGCACCTGAAGAATCTGCGATCTCTGTACTACTGGCAGGTGTGGATTGGGAACGGCGCTGGCCATTTGATGATTCAGTTGACCCGACGGACAGTCTCTTTAAATCCCGTGATGATCGTCGAGAACTGTCGCCCGAGGAGGGACCGGAGGAGAACACAGATAAGATCGAATTACGTCTCGAATCAGACTGCTGCCGCAATGATGATGGCATTCTTTGAGTATCCATTGCAGCAGGCGGTGGCTTCTTACTCAGGCGTCCTTCGCGCTTGCCTGCTTTGTTCGCCGCGGCTTGCTGCTTTTCGGCCTCCTTCCTAGCCTTCTTCTCTGCCTCTTTCCGCGCTTCTTCTTGCTTCTTCTTTTCTTTCTCTCGCTGCCGCTTCTCTTTCTTTTCCTTCTTTCCTTGGTCCCAGCCGGGTGACAGACAGATTGAAGATTTAGAATCGTCAATATCTTTCTCAACAGCTCTGCGCGGATCAATTGTGAGTGATGGCTTCTCCTTTCCTATGGCAGGCAGCTTGGCATCTGGTGTCAGAGTGGGCATTGTTCGTGATCTTCGTGTTAAGAATTGTGGGGGGACGGTCTGGGTAGGTGCGGCTGAGCGTGGTGACGCTGGCATGATGGCTTGGACTGTACCATTGCTCAGACCACCAAAGGACTCTGCTGTCTCAGTCTGTGCATCGACCTTGCTGGTGTGACTGCCCATAGTGCTCGTTGCTTGACCACGGCGCTCCTGCAAAAATAAGGTGGTCAGCAAGTTTGTTGTGGGTAGATGAACAAACTTGGACTTGTGGGTATGATCGATACGCCGAGATCTGTAGTATACGATGCGCGACAATACACCAGCGTATTACAAAACTTCTAGATATGCTCACCTTACTCTGCTTTTCCAATTGCAACATCCTTGACAGGATGTTTGGCCCGACCAATGGTCGATGCGCCTGTTGGCGCTGTTGATGGGGCTGCACACTCGCCATGCTGGAGTATATTGTATAATGAGCGGTGCAGTGAGTGGCGATCGCAGTCAATCCCAATCCAACTCCTTAATGAAATCTGGTTGATTTGCTCAGATATCCTCGAAGGAATGTGAGCCGCCTTGCAGGCCGGTTATGGGCAGAGGCTACGTCCAGGGTTTAGAAGGCATGATGGCGATACTGAGCAACAAGCAACACGTTTCAGACTTTTGATGAAGATTTGCAGGAGTAGGTCGGCTTGAGGCCAGCGTCACCAGCGGGAGAATAAGTCAAGAAGCCGAGTAAAGAGTGACGACGAAATAGTACTAGTGCTCTGTAGGAGTCAATCTAACTTCCAGCAGCCAAATGGTAGTATACAAAAGCGCAACAAAAGAATGCGAGAAGATGGAGGTGAGTAAGTTGACAAGCCAGGTGTTGTTCGATGTCGATTCGGCCACTCAAGCCGAGTTCTCAAATGGAGGTTCCGAAGCGCATGCCAAGCCACCTTGCATGCCGAGCACGATCGCCGCTTTGCGAAATGGTCGAATCATCGTCATCATATCCACTCCCTTCTCCAAATACTCCCAAATTCGAGGATGCCCTGGTCTCTACCGACCCACTACAGACCTCCAAAGGACAGTACCGTTGCATCTACCGAATTACAGCTGCACACCTTGATAGAACGGGAGGGTGCAGAAATGGCGCGGTTCGTGCAAGGTACGAGATCCATCCTTCCAAGCCGATACACTAGCGCCAGAATCGCCCCCTGACATTATTGCACGATGCACGTGTGCCGCTTGGCTGCTTGTGGCATTGGTGGCATTATCAAGCTTGGAGGCGGACATCTCGACTTCAGGGGTGTTGTCGCTGTACTGAATATTATGCGTGAAAAATGCATCAGGCAAAATTGGAAGCCACGAGAGGACCGACGGTCCATCCCTTCCCTCGCTTCTATGAAAAACCGCATTCGATACTTTGAAGCGCACGCGGAGAAAAGATGGTCGCAACCGGCGCTGACCGTTATCCCACGCACTGCCCGAAAACGATGAAATCTTCCAGGACTGTCATTGACGAAGCAAGGCTTCGACAATAGAACATGACGATTGAATAGGCGATCAGTGGCGACCCAAGCAGAATGGAGAAAGCGTTGCTCGACCAGAGCGCACAATCAGATGAAACCTCGAGAAAAAGTCGGAGGGCAAGTGGTGGATCGGAAAGATTAGCTCCTCAAAGTACATTGTGCCATATTCCGTACTGATGCTAGGACGTATCTCAGAAGACTTCTTGCATTATAATGCCAATGCTGAGTCGATCCAGGTCTTCCGCCATCCTGGAGTTCGTCCGAGGCAGACTGCTTTCTCGACAATGGCTGGATGCAATGTCAGCATCATTCCTAGGTAAACGAGGAGAGAAAGTCTTACTGCTCACGAATTTGTCCACGTCAATCACGCTCTTTTTAATCTCCCTAGAGTAGAAATAGTCATTGTTGAAGAACGGTGTGCTCGCGGCCAGAGATTTGGCTTCCGAAGGCATCTCGTGGACTTGTGTGTCATCGCCATCATTAGTATAATCGATAAGATTCGGCACCGCAGCGCCCCACAACTGATCACCGCCACGGAGCACTGAAACCCCTGGAAACATCGAGTCTGCATCTTTAGGACTCGAAGGATCGGTGCTGGGATTCGAAGACGCTGGTGAGCCTAAAGCAGACGTCACTGCTGGTCCAAGCGATGGCAACGCGTCCAGATCGAGCTCAACCCATGACGATTGCTCATCCAAGGCAAGCCCTTTGGATTTGAGATAGTGCTCCACGTCGTTCGGGTCGAACCATTCTCCCTGAAATCCCACCATTTCAATAATTTCTTCGACGGTCATCGAGTCAGGAACCGGCGTCTCTGCCATCGTTGATCTTTTTGGGCCCATTGGAGCTTTGTCTGCCCAAAAGGATGGGGGTTTATTTGCGCCATCAAGACTTGTACGTGCATAATGAAGGCCGGCGTTGCCAACATGCAGTCGTGTAGCTACCCACATTTCCAGACTGTCCTCGGTAGTTGCGCACGCCATTTTATTGACCCATTTGGTGATGTTCGTGGAGTTGTTGAAGCAAAAGACAAATCTGCACATATTCTGTATCGTCGCAGCATTCGTGACAGGGTTCGACATCACCCGACACGCGCGTTCGTAGGATGCGCGCAGGAGCCGTCTCGCGACCGTTCTCTCTCTGAAGCTATATGTCGAGGGCGGAGCTAGTGCTCTGTTGGAAACTAAAGTCAAGCTTTGGGCTTCGTTGACTGTCACAGGGAAGTGCACGAGACGTTGGTCTCTCCATACGGCCGGGGCCGGATTCATAGAAACCGGTTGGCAGGGGAAGTCGTTCATGGAGACATGTCGAGTCACCTCTTCTACATGCCCACACTGAATATTCACTGGTCCTGCATCGAAACTGTAGCCCCAAGGCGGCGAAGCTAAATTATTTGTAACCTGTGGAGCATGGAGTTGGTGGTTCGTAGCTTCAGCGATTTTGATATCTGACTTCATCGCTATATCGGTATCCCTTTCTCGTTGATTAGCCCGAGGGGAAAATGCCAGCACTTCTTCCACCGATTCGAGAGTCTGATTAGAATTAGTACTCAGTGCACGTGTGCTAAAGCGCAGCGCAACAGTCTGAAGATCGTGTGCCAGATCGGGTTCGACACTGGCAAGAGCAAAATTGGCAGCACGGTTGTTGAATGCCACGGAAGTACGGTTCATCTTGAGAATGGTTTGCTCGAGCTCGGCGACTTTGTCGTTCAGTTCCGCAATAGTTGTCTCCTTGCGTTGTCTATATGCTGTCGAAAGTCCCGTGTCAGCTTGAGGAAAAGAACGAAGACATATACGACATGTCCGACGAAAATCATCAAAATTTACTCCACAATCATTTGGAATACACATTGCAAAGTGAAAAAGAGGTTTAAGGAGCTCCATGGAATACCCACCTCGTTGCGCATTGCGTATTTGGGTCCGTCGACGCTGCAGAGGAGTTCTAGCCAAATTTGTTCTCGTAGTTGCAATCGGCCAAGGACGTACCTCACTAGCGGTCTGGTCGTTCGTAGCAAGTCGCGGTCTGCCTCGCTGGCGCCTCTTTGCCTCGCCCGAACTTCGGCTTCTCGAACTGTGCTGACGACGCAGGGTTTTGTCGGTCTTTGACATGGGCAAACCGCCTTTCTGCCTTTTGGATACACGTGCGCTGGTCTTGGTGGGGACCAGACCTGGATCAACATCGCTTTGGTGTACTGTCATTCCGACACGGTGCCATTCGAGGTAGTTCTCAGCATCTAGCATGTTTAGACCCATTGCAACGCAAACTCGTCACGGGGAATGGAATTGTGCAGCGATGGCAACCCACGTCAAGAACATGTCCGGACTTGCTCAACCGCGGGCGCCGACGGCTGGTTTTATGCTGGGGACGAGGGACTCCCAGGTTCATTCTTGCTGACCGTGCATGTGTGGTAGTATCCTGCTTACAGAGCAACTTGCATGATTCCTTGGCAGCCTTCAGCGGTGGGGCTTCTCCAACCATCCTTCGTCTGCGACTTCAAAGGCATGGGAGGGAATGTCTGACACGCCTACACATTCCCTTTCACCATACTAACCTCTGGCTCGCTTTCGCTAGGAATGTGGAACGTTCCGATTCTCACCCGGTCACGGTCACTCTGCGGATATTAGATAATGCCGAGTACTACTCGGTGAAAAGGGCATCAACACCGATACAATAAAGTACATTGATGACATGGCGCAATATATGTTACATTTCTCATACCATGACCGAGATGCCTTCTCTTACCTTTCTCATGACCGACTTTTGGCTTGCCCTTTTGCTGTCGGCTTGGCCTTGACAGGCACCGAGTTGCCTTGCGATTTCGTTGCATTCGTTGCTGCTGGCAGCTTTGCAGTGCTCTGCCCTCCAGTCGCCTTCGCTTTCACTCCATTCGTCATAGCCTTACTTTTCTCCACAACCTTCTTCGGAATCACCTTGGCACCGTTCGGTTGAGCTGCCTTCTTGGCGGCCGCTTTCACTGGACTCGGCTTCCCATTCTGCATGGCTTCGTTTGCTGCAACCGCCTGCACCGGGGTTTTGGCTTTTTCGGAGCGCAAGAGGCTGTCGATGCCTTCCAAATCCTCCTCAAACTTGACGGCGGTCCATCCCTGCACGCCTCCGTCGGCGGCTAAGATCTTTTCATCTTGGTTGTCCGTCACCCTCCTCGTCTGCGTTAATTGAGACAGATCGGGTTTCGGACCGATGGCTTTCGATTCCTCCATATCAATCGAAGAGTGACCCGCAACTCGGTAGTTCATGTTCCTCAGCACTTGCAGCATGGCGCGAGTGTTCAATCTCAACACACGCGCGGGCTCTTTAATTCCAAAAGCCCTCTTCGTCATCCAGGGGAAGAGGACGCCGAAATCGGACTGACCTGAGCGAATTGAGGAGTCAGCATTGCTGAACAAACTAAACAAGGCATACTAGACAGGTCGCTCAAGGCGGTGCTGCTAAGATATGTTTCCAGCTTCTGAACGGGAATAAAAACTTACTCAGATGCGCTGAGGCTACGGGGTAAAATATATTGGGCGGTGCGCGCTTAGGTTTGGGCGGCTTCTTGGCTGCTGGGTTTGCGGACAGGATTCGCTTTGTCTGGATAAGGTTTCCTCTCCATTTGAAGAAGGCTTCACTCAAGATGGCTAAGAGATTGGCACCTGCTGGGCCATCTTGAGCGTAGCATGGTAGAGGCCTGTTCCAGAGCCACTGCGTGGCAGAACTCTCAAGAGGAAGGGTCCACAAGTCTAATACTGTGACTGGAGAGTCAGGGGTAATCTGCCGCGTAAGGGACGATGATTTCCCAGGGTTGTAGAGTGGTTGATAGGAATCCGGCTTATTCTCAGCGGTCGAGTAGTAGACTGTCTTCACGAACTGGATAACTGACGCCGCGCCAAAAGAATGACCTGCCCATGCTATCTTGCCGGGAGTGTGGACATCAAGCTTGGATTTGAACATGGTCAGGTCGCCTTTGGTCACAGCGGGCTTGTATTGGTCTGGAAACTTGTCGCCAGCCAGTCTTGACGCAAATTCAACAAGACTACCTCTGGAATACAGGGTTTGCTGCTGTTGTTCGTCTGGCGTTTTGTCTGTGACGAAGTTCGTGAGCTGTCGGCCATGGTCCATTTGTATGAGTATCTTATGAATCATGCCCAATTCCCACAATCGGATCTTGAGCTGCTGATCGCGAGCTTCCTCAACTTTCCTCGACGGAGTATGCGGCAGCGGCTTGTAGTCTACCTTCTTGGTGATGTTCCCCTCTGCATCACGAATGAACGAAAGTGGTGCACTTCCGTCTCGGTGGTCTGGTGCGATGACGATCAAGCCATAACTGGCTAAAGAGCCACATAAATGGCTGTAAGCGTTCTGCGAGCCACCGAGGCCGTGTGAGAAGACCATGACAGGCCACCTGCCCGAGTCTTTTGGTGGTGTTCGAACGTAAGCATTCCGGATTGCGGGTATCGTAACCCATGAAAGCAGCTGTAGGAACGGAAGGTATCTGAAAACGTTCATCAGCCCATGTCCGACATTGTGCTGGCTGACGATGGGGTACTCACTGCACGAAACCGGAGAGGTTCGAACTTGCGCCCAGAAACTGTGCGTACGCCTTAACGTATTGGCGCTGGGGATCAGGGAGCCAGTAGACAGACTTCGGACCTTCCTTTGGAGGGTTACATGGATAGAAGACGCGGAAGCTGACAGTGGTAATGGTAGGATCTGGAGCCGGAGAGGGCGAAAGAACTTCAGACGTTGGAACTTCCACGTCCAAAGTACCGACTGGATACGGGCCAGAATAGGTGGGAAAGGAGGGTGTGGGATTCAAGCCGGAGACGAAGGACAGGGAGCTGTCAGCGGCGAATGACTTTGAGAAGAAGTTGAAATCCTGAGTGGGATCCATTTTGGCGATGTACAGAAACGATAAAGAAATGCCGATGATTAGGATGAGCACAACGACGACGAAGAAGATAGGATTTCTGAATCCTCCCAGGAGGTCGCGTGTCGCGTGGATTCTTGGAAACAGGGCAAATGGGCTTGGAGCTGGAATGACGTAGGGCCGGAGAGCCTTGACGCTCGGGACTCTTAGCTCGGAGCGAAAGCCAACCATCTCGATTCTCGTGCCAGGAACAATCTAGCGGCACGAGACCAGCTAACAACAGGATGAGTGAACTCGAAGACGTGCGTGGAAAGATGTGGTGATTGCAGAAGCAGAAGGTACTTATGGAGTACGGGTTATGATTGGATTTCCATACGATGAATTGGAAAGTACGAAATGTAATCGATAAAATACAAAGTACTTCGAGATTCAGTCTCCGCGTCATCCTCCACGAAACGTCATCTCCCAGCGAAAAGAATCGCCACTCTCTCGAACAAGTCGGCGACGGGAGGGAGATTCGTTGCAGACCCAGCCTCGAAAACTTCGGCCAATTGTTCCTGCTTGACAACCTTGACATCTCCATCCCGTGAATCTACCGGCCGTATCTGCAGCGTCGAAAGCTCTTGCATCGCTGCGTGCTCGCCCTCATTATTTGCTTTGCCATTGCCATAAATGTTGGTTATCCCTTTTCCCATCCCTTCATAATCATTCAGCAATATCACGTTCGATGTAGGTGTATTCTGCCTCGGCGTTACTGTTCTGATCTCGGCCGCTGTATCAATGCAATAGTATCCTATCCGTCCACCCGCAGGAAGCAAGGATTGCATCGTACAGGGCAGATCGGTGGTGAACAGCGGCGTAGGCTTCCCCGGCTCCAATATAGCCACCCGCGATGCAGATCTGGAATGTGACACTGGTACTGCGACCGCGAAGCTGTTGTGTCTGTGATTGATCGCAAGGTGGGTGGCTGATCGCCGCTGTCGTAGGTTCAAGCCGGTTGCGTCAAAAGAGAAGCCGAAGTGTAGTTCTTCGGATACCATATCCCAGACGCGCAAGTCGTCACTTAGAATGATGAGGTACTTGTCGAGTATCCCTAGCCCGAAAAACGGACCGTCACAGAGATTCGTTGGGCTACTTCTTACCTCGCCGCTACCATTGTCGATTAGGTGAATGCTCGGCCGCGAGAATGACTCCAGAGCAGCAAAAAGAACCGAGCCGTCCACAGAGTAACCCAGTCTGCCTACTTGACCTGCCTGGACAGGTATTCGGCTGACTTGGCGACAAATCCATGTAGTTAAGATGCTGCCGTCAGCGGCTCGGACGGCTAAATCATGCCGTTTGCGGACAGTGGGCTTCCACGCTCGAACCGTGAGATCTTCGCCAAATGTAGCAAACCCGAGACCTGACGGATCAGAGGCTAGGGCAATGACTCTGCGAGGTAGACCGGAAGGGGTTGCGTGTGGGTTGTCGATCCTTGATACCAGCTCCCAAGTACTGGAAGCTTCGTCCCAGGACCAAAGCTTCAGATACACCTCCAGATGGAGACGTCGCTCTGCTCCTATGCGCTCATCGTCAAAAGCCAGATGTCCAACGTCTCTCCCCGGTGGTTCCCACTCGTCTACAGTCGCAAGCCATTGACCGTCAGAGCTAATATCCAAGTGTGTTACTGATGGCTCTGCAATCTTATTTGACTCGGGACCGATGTTCAATGATGTAACATTCGTTCGCGTCAAGGCTTGCCTACCGATTTGTTGACCTGAGGCTACATCGATGGTCTGCAGATAGCATGCGTGGCTGGAAGCATTTGGTGAAGCGGTAGCTGGAACTGCAAGAAGGAGACGGCTGGCGCCGGAGGGGGTAACAGTGGCTGGAACCTGGGCGGATAGCTTGACATCTGCGTTCTCGAAGGGTATATCAACTGTGGGAAGGTTGGGGATATGCATATTTCTTCGCCTTGTTGCGGGTAGTTGGATACCCGAGATACTGAAAGTAGGCTGAAGTTCTGAAGTAGAAAGGATCATTGCCGAGTTGTCTGAAAGGCGAATGCCGTAAGATGATCCACTAGGTGACACAAGTATGCTCTGAATAGCTGCCGAAAGATGTGGCAGATGCTGTCTCAGCCCGGTTTCAAGCTGCCAGAGCACCAGCACTGTCTCTTCACCACCAGAGATAACGTAGTTTCCTGATTCGTTAGCTATGAGCGTTCCAGGTTGCTTTCAAGCTCACCGTCTGCGGACCACTTTACGGCTGCAACGGCGTTTCTATGCCAATGCAGCCTACGCGGGTTGATCTCCTCCCTTTTCGACGTTTTTGAGAAGGTTTCTTTATTCATCAATTTTCTGAGGATGTCCTCATAAACGAATATCGCACCCTTGAGGCCACCGACGACCATGTTGAGGCCATTCCCTACTGAGTGAGGTTTATGCGGTCTGACCGGTGAGTCTGCGTGCTCTACCTGGACGTCTATGCTAGTGATCCATTCAGAACACTCGATTTCGCGCCAGACATAGATAATATCCTTCAAAGATGGCTTATCAGCTGCTTCAGTGGTTCCAATAATGACCTTTGTGCCGGACGTAGCGACGATGACATTCCCATCATCCAAGATCTTCAGCGATGTTAATGGCTCTTCGTAGACGAGCAAGACCACCAAATCCGTTTTGGCCGCTTCGTGACGGCCCATCAGCCGGTGCGCTGTCAGCAACCATCTTTCTCGCGTATGTCGATCGATTGTATACACCAAGCCATTGGCGGCTGCCGCGCCGTCCGGAGGTGCAGCTCTGATCACATGTATTGGAACCTTGGTGTTCCACGATTCCAGCCGTATGCCGTTGATCCAGTCCCACTTCTCCTGTAGGCCAGCTTGAGTGGAAATGTAGAGCTGATCGGAATCGGTCGATGAGAAGGCAAACCCTGAAACAAATCCTGAATGTCTGGTCCGCAGCCTTCGAACGAGGACCGAGGTCGAAGTAGAATATATATTGATAGTGGTGTCGCAAGCTATCAGAAGATACCTGAAGCAGGTTAGTAAGAGTCCAAAGCGTTTACCTAAAGCGCAGAACTGACTCTTCGTCTGGGGAGAATAAGGGATCGATATTGAGCATTTGCCCACCAACTGGGTCCGAGACTTTCCATTGGGGCCGCCTCCGATCCATTTTGTCCCTTTTTCGTTCTCTGCGCTTTTCTCGCTTTTCAGAAACAACTTCTCGTGTTGCAGTGTCATTGGCGGCCGCGGACTTGGATACACCCCTAGTCCTTCTCTTCCGTTCCCCACCCTTCTTTCGACTCTGCGATAGTCTGCGCGCCGACATAGGTGGGACTACGCCAGTATCGTCTATGGCGGGTCCATTGACAAGTTGGAGGGATGTCTCATGGTTCACTGCGCCCTTTGTGTCTGCCGCTGCTCTTCGTTCGCGTTTTCTTCGCTTGGTTTCCTTCGGTTCACCATGGTCCTCGATCTCAGGCCCAGCCAAATCGCGCTTTCTCTTTGACATAGTCTCTTTGACCGGCTTTGTAAGCGAAACGTCGAACGGTTGCTGTCTGTGTTGTTGCTACTGAGACGTCCAGTCTAAGAAGTAAGAAATAATCCTTGTTAGGGCTGATCGCTCGTGATATTCGTCGGCCCGTATTACCGGCGCTTAGCTACAGCACTTTTCTGCCGTTGAGCGACAAGCGCAAGACTTCGATAATTTCTTATAACTTTACACCGGCAGGCCATCTTGTGCGGATCTATTACTGATCGGATCAGGATGATCATTCCAGTGCGCTGCTTCTCCTGTGGCAAGGTTCAATCATTCCACCTAGATATTCCAGGCACTCGCTGAATGCCTCTAGGTTATTGGGGATCTCTGGGAGAGCTATCTCAAATTACTCGATAACGGCGTCAATGACGGGTCCGTGATACTTTGTCATTTTCCTGATTGTCTAAGGGCCTACATAGCTGATCGAAACCTCCTACAGCGATGCTATGGACCAGCTGGGCTGCAAGCGGTACTGTTGCCGGCGCATGCTTATGACCCATGTGGATCTCATCGAGAAGCTTCTGAAGTACGTGATGTGCATGAAGTTTTATGTGCTTAGCTTACAGTCTCTAGATATAATCCAGCAGAGAGGGAGCGGATGAAGGCCCAACTGGTTGCGAAGATGGCAGGGGATGCTGCAGCATGAGCACTACGATGGTTTCCCCAGGCATATTGTGGCATTTCAGGGCATTCTAAATGAGCGAAGCATTTTAGGGGTTTATTATTTCCCCAATGGTCACAGGCTTCGTGGCCAATGTCGTGGAATGACACAGGCTGCGCCTACCCCTCGAGCTAACCAAATCGTGAGAGAGCTTACGGTTGTTTTATACCATTCAAAGGCTTGATAACTCCGCATTTGGCACGCACGAATCAGAGGTGTACGAAAATGACAGGACTCGAGAAGTCGCAGGGGCACTCCAAGCTGTTTGATAGCCGCCAAAGAGGCCAATACAGATTGCTTAGAGTGGTGGTAAACTGGGCCAGGCACCAAGTTAAAACACGCAGGATGAGTCTACAAGTAGGTAGACGTACACTATATCTTGAGGCTGTGACTTGGAGGTACTCGGGACGCCAACAATGTGAGAACCGGTTTGCCTAGGAAGGCCTAGAATTTGACGTGCGTAAGGTTTCAAGGCTTTTACGACAAGTGGTCAGACAATAAGGTACAGACAGATTTCCCCATTGGCGGCGTGTGGATGATTCATGGTGCCATCCCAACATTGAACCCGATTCCTTAAAAAAACCGGTCGAAACAGGTTAGCATAATTGTCTCACAGACCCTGCGTCGATCATCCGATAATCCCTGTCCACGCCGAGGTTCAAGCATGTGAAAGTATCAACCATGAAGTACTAACATTTGAAGGACTACTCTTCACCCACTGGTATGCATGCTCCATGACGACCGTGAGTGTTGGATTGGCGCGACTCCCCCTACTTTGAGCGTCAATTGATCGCATTGCTCTACCCTTGCGATGGCTGAGGCGCCCCTACTTTTCAAGGCTTCTTCTGCAGCCCCGGATTCGGTCAGCCAACAGCAACAATTTTCCGAACTCGAGAGCTAGGAGCAGCATGGCGGTGCAGTCTACTCTCCGAAGTTCCGATGACCGCATTCCTCCGCGACTCCAGTTCTGGATACAGCTGGTCCGTTCAACGTGGAAAACAACGTCTAATACCGCCAGGCTATCAGCCACTTTGGCGCTGACGCTCTCGATCATCCTGACTTCCTATGCCGGACGTCGATGGTTGAAAAGGAGACGAGAGGAACAAGACCGTGGGAAGCGCTTGCTGCGACGGAATTCTGGGCTAAAGGGAAAAGATGGCTCGCGAACAATCTTCGTGCCGTACCGATATTCGACCGCTAAGGTCACCATCCATCCAACAAAGACCACAACCTTTGATGCACACAGGAGGCTGTTTCTGAACCCGCCAAGGGCGGCGCGGCTAGGGGATGGGCTGATTGGGCAGGTACCGCCGCCAAATACTAAACCGGGCCTCAATATTGCTTTCATACACCAATTCCTGAGCCTCCTGAGCATCATGATACCCCACTGGAATAGTAAAGAGTCGGGTCTTTTGGTCAGTCAAGGGGCGTTCCTGCTCCTGAGAACATATCTGTCATTGGTTGTTACGAGGTTGGATGGAGAGATTGTCAGGGATCTTGTCGCAGGCAACGGCAAAGGTTTCCTGTGGGGAATCGTCAAATGGTGTGGCATTGGAGGTATTAGATTTAGGAATCTAATCAGAAGATACCAACGCTGATAGACACAGGTTTCGCATCTTACACCAATGCTACCATCAAGTTCCTCCAGAGCAAAGTCTCTATAGCATTCCGCACCAGGCTGACAAGGTACATACATGACCTGTACCTTAATGACAACCTAAATTACTACAAGCTTCTCAACCTCGACGGTGGGATTGGCCAAGGTGTCGACCAATACATATGCAACGACCTCACGCTGTTCACTGATGCCGCCGCCTCGCTCTACTCATCCATCGGCAAACCCCTCGTCGATCTCTGCGTCTTCAACTACCAGCTCTTCCGCTCACTAGGCCCCTTGGCTCTCACCGGTCTCCTAGCAAATTACTTCATCACAGCCACAGCCCTCCGCCGTCTCTCACCTCCTTTCGGAAAGCTCAAAGCCGTTGAAGGTCGTCGAGAAGGAGACTTCCGCGGTCTTCACTCCCGTCTCATCGCCAACGCTGAAGAAGTTGCCTTCTACGGCGGCGCAGACATGGAAAAGATGTTCCTTGACAAAGGTTTCAAAGAGCTGAAAGTCTGGATGGAAGGCATCTACCGTCTCAAAATCCGCTACAACATGCTCGAAGACTTCGTCCTCAAATACTCCTGGTCCGCATTCGGCTACCTCATCACCTCCCTACCCGTCTTCCTCCCCGAATGGGGTGGCCTTTCTACCTCTCCCTCCCACTCTCCCCCCTCATCCGAGGCCCAAGACCCCTCGCAAACCCGCATGCAAGCCTTCATAACCAACAAGCGTCTCATGCTCTCCCTCGCCGACGCCGGCGGCCGCATGATGTACAGCATCAAAGACCTGTCCGAGCTCGCCGGCTACACCTCCCGCGTCTATACCCTCATCAGTACCCTCCACCGCGTCCACGCCGCCGCCTACTACCCACCCCGCGGCACCCGCCCAGAACCCTACTCCCTCGCCGACATCGACGGCATCGTGCAGCGCGGCTACGACGGCGTCCGCCTCGAAAACGTTCCCCTCATCGCCCCAGCCGTCTTCCCCCACAGCGGCACCCCCTTACTCTCCACCCCCCTAAACTTCACCCTCCCCGCCGGCGCCCACACCCTCATCACCGGCCCCAACGGCACCGGCAAATCCGCCATCGCGCGCCTCCTTGCCGGTCTCTGGCCCACCTACCGCGGGCTTGTCTCCCGCCCCCGTCGCCCCGGCGGGATCATGTTCCTCCCCCAGCGGCCCTACCTCCCCATCGGCACCCTCCGCGACCAAGTCCTCTACCCGCACCGCGAGATGGACATGCGCGACTGCGGGTACACGGACACCGATCTGCAGCGCGTCCTGGACGCCGTGCATCTCGGCTACCTGGTCGAGCGGGAGGGCGGCTTGGACGCGCGCAAGGAGTGGAAGGACGTCCTCTCGGGCGGGGAGAAGCAGCGTATGGCCTTCGCACGTGTGGGGTATTGGAAGCCGGGGTGGGTGGTGGCGGATGAGGCGACGTCAGCGGTGAGCGCGGATGTGGAGGGGGTGCTGTATGAAAGGTGTAAGGATTGGGGGGCTACGCTTGTGGTGATCAGTACGAGGGTAAGTTTGAAGCGGTATTGTAGGTTTAGCTTGACGTTGCTGGGTGGGGGCAGTGGTGATGGGGAGGAGGGGAGTGGGTA
>JAABUS010004049.1_pt1 | contig 22157 bp, 15 predicted proteins | sample 5560161 | NCBI WGS metagenome assembly JAABUS01 (sample SAMN10711885, study PRJNA513376) | rock metagenome | isolation source: Antarctica rocks | place: Antarctica: Victoria Land, Trio Nunatak nord | collected 2016-01-04
CGGTCACCACGGACACCGTCGTGAAGACCTGGAAGGCCGAGATGATGTTGATGACGACGTTGAAGAAGATCGTCGGGGTCAGAAGCGGCAGCGTCACCGAGAAGAAGGCCCGGACCGGACTCGCCCCATCGACCCGGGCCGCTTCCTTGACATCGGACGGGATGCTCTGGAGCCCGGCGAGGTAGAGCAGCATGTTGCTGCCGGTCCCCCAGAGGGCGATCAGGATCAGCCCCGGTAGTGCCCAGTCCGACGACGAGAACCACCGCAGCGAGCCGATGCCGAACAGGCTGAGGAACTGGTTCATCAGGCCGTCACTGCTCGGGTTCAGGACCCAGTTCCAGACGACGGCGACCGAGACGCCCGAGACCACGGCCGGCAGATAGTAGACCGTCCGCCAGACGCCACTCAGGACCAGCCGGTTGTTGAGCATCAGGGCGATTCCGAGCGCCAGGACGGTCCCGACCGGGACGACGACGACGGTGTAGGTCCCGGTGATTCGCAGCGCCTTCCAGAACACTGGGCTGTCGAGCAGCGCCCGGTAGTTACCGGCGCCGACATACTCATTCCGGGTCAGCAGGTTGGTGTCGAAGAACGACAGGCGGAGCGAGTAGATCATCGCGCCGATCGTGAAGACGAGGAAGCCGATGATCCAGGGCGAGAGGAAGAGGTAGGCGATCAGCGCCTCCTTCCGCCGGCTGGTCAACCACGGGAGCTTGGGCCGGTTGATCGTCGACTCGTCGATCGCCGAACGGGCTGAACGGGCCGCGGGGGAGGTCGGCAACGAGGCCATGAGCGTTCTCCTGAGCGCATGCTGCCGAGCTGACGTTCCGGCCGGTCGATGGCCGGATCGACCGAGCGGAAACACCGTGGGTCCCACCGGAGACCGTCCGGCGGGACCCACGGTCGCTGGTCGGCTGCTAGCTGCTCTGCTGCTCTGCGGTCGTCTCCTCGGCGACACCGACGAGGTAGCTGGGCTCCTCATCGCCCGTCTGCAGGACGGCCTCGATCGCCGCTTCCACCGTGACCTGCGCCTGGGCGTCCTTGGCGAACAGGGCGCGGTTCCGAGGGTAACCCTGATCCATCGCCGTCCGGGCCATCTCGAGGTTCGCCTCGGCCAGCTCCGGGTACTTGTCGGTGCAGACCTGAATCCAGGAGTCGAGCAGCGAGTAGCGGCAGGGGAGGTAGCCAGTGATCCTGGTGCTCTCCAACTGGAACTGTGGCCCGGAGAGGAACTTGACCAGTTCCCAGGCCGCTTCCTGGTTAGGCGAACCGCCCCAGATCGCGAAACCGTCGGCCGTCCCGAGGACATGCCGGCCAGCCGGGCCGGGGGGTACCGGAGCGAATCCCCATCTGAAGGCGCTGCCCGTCGCGCGAACCTGCTCGGCGATCGCGAACGGGTATATGCCGTCCTCGACCATCGCCAGCCGGCCCTGACCGAAGGCGATCGTCAGGTTGGCGACTCCACCCGTGCCGCCTGAGAAGAGCAGGCCGAACTCGGCGTTGGCACCGTCGACGAATGTGAGATCGTAGATCCACTGCGTCGCCGCGATGGCGGGGTCCTGGCCGAAGGCCGCGACGGTGTTGTCGGCTGGATCGACCAGGTTGCCGCCCCATGCGGTCAGCTTGTACGACCAGCGATCGAGACCGAACCCGGGAAAGAACAGGCCCCAGCGATCGACACTGTCGCCCTGTCGGACGGTCAACTGCTTCGCCACGTCGGCGTAGCGCGTGTGATCCCAGGTGTCGTCCGGTGGCGTGATCCCCATCTGCTCGAAGAGGTCCTTGTTGTACCAGACGGCCATCATGTTGACGTACTTGGGCAGGCCGAAGCGAATGCCACTGGGGAGGATGAAGTCCGCCCACTGCCAGTCGAAGAAGTCGGCGATCGCTTCGGGCGTGAAGTCGCGGTCGACGAGCGACTGGACGTCCAGGATCTGGTCCACATCGGCATACTTAGCCACGTCGTCCCGCCAGGTATCGAAGACGTCGGGGGCGTTCCCGCCGATCATCGAGGTGATGAGCTGCTCGTCCCGATTCTCCGGCTGCGGCTCGACCGTCACGCGGATGTTGGGGTACATCGGGGTGAAGTACTGGTCGATGATCGCCTGCGTCTGCTGGATCTCGCTGGCGGCCGAGCTGACGAGCTGATAGCGCAACTCGCCGGAGGCCGCCGTATTCGTGGCGGCGGTCGCGACGGCCACCGGTGTCGCTTCCGGCGTCGCCTGGGCGGATGCGAGGCCACCGCGCTGGGCGGCGAGCGCCAGCGCGGCACTCGCGCCGGCTGCTCCCTTGAGCACCCGTCGCCGGTCGATCCCGTTGCCGTTCGTCCCGTCATTCCTATGGTCCATCGTGTTGCTCCTTGGTCGCCATTGTGCGGGCGGCTGAGTTCGGAACAGTCCGCCAATGCAGGGGCAGAAGGGTCCCCGGCCATGGTCCAATACAGTTGGCGGGGGACATCGCCGGTCGGGGCACCGGGCATCGCACGCCCATCCGGGTTCCTCATCGGGACAATGGTCCGCGACGGGAATGGTTTCGACCGTCCATGCTCAACTAGGTGTATTCGTCGGAGGCTGGGCCACCCGGTGCGGGTCTGCTGCGGCGCGAGGCACCGGTCCGCCGACCATTCCGCAAGCAAGACGGCGACCACCAGACGAGAACATGCGTCCCACCTTTGGTGAAGTCTGCCCGAAGATGTAGACTTAATCGTCTTCGACGGAAACGCGTCCGCACCCTTCCCACGCACAGCGAGCCCGCCGCCGGTGAGAGGCGGGCCGATGGCGGGCTGCGGTCATCCTTCCCGAGCGCCACGTGAACAGGGTCGCCCTCCGGGGCGCCCGGTAGCGCCGGCCGGTCTGTCGCCCGATACCGCGACGCCCGTCTTGCCCTCCATCGTCCAACCGGGGTGGCGTGACGGTGCCCGAGTGGGCCTCCGGCTGGAGGTGAACCGAGGTGGTACCGCGGGTTCGCCCGTCCTCGACTCTTTCCGAGGACGGGTTTCGTGTTTTTCTGCGGACTCACTCACCGGCGCTCATCCTCCCCCAACCCTCATTAGATGGAGTTCTGCCCCGTGGCGACGTTCCGAGAAGTGACCCAGCGCGTCGATTTCCCGAAGATGGAGCGCGATCTGCTCGCGTGGTGGGAGCGCGACGGCATCGTCGACCGCTACCTGACTCGCAACGACGGCGCCGAAGAGCGGTTCTCGTTCATCGACGGACCGATAACCGCGAATAACCCGATGGGCGTCCACCATGCCTGGGGCCGGACCTACAAGGATCTGTTCCAGCGCTACAACGCCATGCTCGGCAAGGACCAGCGCTTCCAGAACGGCTTCGACTGCCAGGGCCTCTGGGTCGAGGTCGAGGTCGAGAAGGAGCTCGGGCTCAAGAGCAAGCGCGACATCGAGTCCTACGGCGTCGCCGAGTTCGTCCAGCTCTGCAAGGAGCGGGTCCAGCGCTTCTCGAAGCGGCAGACCGACCAGTCGATCCGGTTGGGCTACTGGATGGACTGGGACGATTCGTACTTCACCTACTCCGACGAGAACAACTACACGATCTGGAACTTCCTCAAGACCTGTCACGAGAAGGGCTGGGTCTATAAGGGCCACGATTGCATGCCGTGGTGCCCGCGCTGCGGCACCGGGCTGTCCGAGCACGAGATCGTGACCGAGGGCTACAAGGACCGGACCCACCTGTCGGTCTACGTCCGCCTGCCGCTGCTGGACGAGCCCAGCGCCGATCTGCTCGTCTGGACGACGACCCCGTGGACGATGCCGGCCAACGTCGCGGCGGCGGTGAACCCGGATCTGACGTACGCCCGGGTCGAGTACGCCGTCAAGGGCGAGCCGCGCGTCTCCTACGTCGCGAAGGAGCTCGTCCGCAGGATCATCAGCGGACAGCACACCGTCACGGCCGAGATGCCGGGCAGCGAGCTGGTCGGGCGGCGCTACAGTGGCCCGTTCGACGAGTTGCCGGCGGCCGAGGGGGTCGCGCACCGGGTGATCAGCTGGGCCGACGTGACGGCGACCGAGGGGACCGGCATCGTCCACATCGCGCCGGGCTGCGGCAAGGAGGACTTCGCCCTCTCGAAGGTCGAGGATCTGCCGGTGATCGCGCCGATCGACGAGTTCGGCGTCTACGTCGCCGGGTTCGACGACCTGTCCGGCCGCTACGTCCACGAGGTCGGCATGGAGATCATGGAGCGCCTGACCGCGAAGGGGCTACTCCACCGGGCCGAGAACTACACCCACCGCTACCCGGTCTGCTGGCGCTGTGGGACGGACCTCGTCTTCCGCCTCGTCGACGAATGGTTCATCTCCATGCAGGAGCTCCGGGAGACCATGATGGCGGTCACCCGCGACATCACCTGGATCCCATCGTTCGGCCGGGAGCGCGAACTGGACTGGCTCGAGCACATGGACGACTGGATGATCTCGAAGAAGCGCTACTGGGGACTGGCCCTGCCGATCTACGTCTGCGACGACTGCGGCGCGTTCGACGTCATCGGCGGCAGGGACGAGCTGCACGAGCGCTCGGTCGCCGGCTGGGCGGCGTTCGACGGTCACAGCCCGCATCGACCCTACATCGATCAGGTGAAGATCGCCTGCACGAGTTGCGGCGGCCAGGCGTCCCGCGTCCGGGACGTCGGTAACCCGTGGCTGGACGCCGGGATCGTGCCGTTCTCGACGCTCCACTACCTGACCGACCGGGACTACTGGAAGAAGTGGTTCCCGGCCGACCTGATCTCGGAGAGCTTCCCCGGCCAGTTCCGGAACTGGTTCTACTCCCTGATCGCCCAGAGCTCCGTCCTGACCGGCGAGAAGCCCTTCCGCAACGTCTTCTCCTACGCCCTGATGAAGGACGAGCACGGCGAGGACATGCACAAGAGCAAGGGCAACGCGATCTGGCTGGACGACGCGGCCGAGGAGATCGGCGTCGACACGATGCGCTGGCTGTTCAGCACGGTCAACCCGTCGGCCAACGTCAACTTCGGCCCGAACATCACCGACGGCGTCCGGCGCCGCTTCATCCTGCCACTGTGGAACTGCTACGCCTTCTTCGCCAACTACGCCCGGCTGGACGGCTGGGATCCGACAATGCCTGGCAACGTCCCGCCGCTGGCCGAGCGCTCGCTGTTCGACCGCTGGATCGTCTCCCGCCTCAACCAGGTCATCGGCACAGTCCGGGATCGGCTGGACGCCTACGACCCGGACGGGGCCGCCCTGGAGATCGAGCGGTTCACCGTCGAGGAGCTCTCGAACTGGTACATCCGGCGGAACCGGCGCCGGTTCTGGCGAGCCGACAGCGACGCCGACAAGCTCTCGGCCTACGGGACGCTCTACGATGTGATGACGACGCTGGCGAAGCTCCTCGCCCCGTTCGTCCCGTTCGTCAGCGAGGAGATCTACGGCAACCTCGTCCGCGACACGAACGCCGCCGCCCCGCCGTCCGTCCACCTCTGCGACTATCCGGTGGTCGACGAGGCGGCGATCGACGAGCGGCTCAGCGCCGACATGGCGGCAGTCCTGGAGGTCGTCAATCTCGGCCACGCCGCCCGGCAGGAGGGTGGCGTCAAGGTCCGGCAGCCGCTTCCCGCGATTCTGGTCTACAGCCAGCGACCGGCGACGGCCGCCGCGCTGGAACGGCTCGGCGATCTCGTCACGGACGAGCTGAACGTCAAGGAGGTTCGGCCGCTGGTCGAGCAGGAGCTGGGCGACGTCGTCACGTACAGCATCCGCCCGAACCTCAAGGTGCTCGGGCCCCGGCTCGGTCGGCAGCTTGGGGCGGTCCGGCAGGCGCTCGACGCCCAGCCGCCGGCCGATGTCGCCGCTACGGTTAGCAGTGGGGCGATGGTCGCGCTGACCCTGTCGGACGGGCAGACGGTCGAACTCGCGCCGGACGACGTGCTCGTCGATCTGCTGAAGCGGCCGGGGTTCGCGGCCGCCCAGGACGGGACGATGACGGTCGTCCTCGACACGAACCTGACGGTCGAGCTGATCGAGGAGGGGCTGGCGCGGGACTTCGTCCGCGGGATCCAGGACGCCCGCAAGGAGGCTGGCTACCGGGTCGAGGACCGGATCGAGCTGAGCTACGAGGCCGACCCGGAGATCGCGACCGCCATCGAGCGCCACCACGCGACGATCGCCGCCGAGGTGCTGGCGACGAGCATCGCCGGGGAACGGGTCACCGGGGCTTCGGACCAGGTCCGGCCGCAGGACGAGGGCCAGACGCACGGGTCGGTCGGCCACGGGTCGCTCCAGGGCGACGGGACGTGGATGGACCAGATCGGCGTCGGCGACCACCATGTCCGGATCGCGATGCGTCAGGTGGCGGCATCGGCTGTATAACCGTTCACGGTCCCAACGTCCGAAGGGGCCGGTGGTATCATTTCGGCGGTAAGGGACGGGTCGACAACGGTCGGCCCGTCCCGCTGCTCCCCCAATCAGGTCTCCTGTTCAACCAACCGCAATCAGATAGAGAGGGTCAGGCATGGTAGCCACCGAACCGCGCGAGATGCGTTCCGTCGGGCAGCGACTCAAGCGGATCGACGCGCCGAAGAAGCTGACCGGCCAGGAGCGCTTTACGGGCGACCTCCGGATGCCGGGGATGCTCTACGCCCGGCTCGTCGGAAGCCCCTACGCCCACGCCCGCATCAACGGGATCGACACGTCGGCGGCCCTTGCCATCCCGGGGGTCGCGGCAGTCCTGCTGGCCGGCGACCTGCCGATCCGGTCGGGTGAGAACCCGCTCGCGACCAACGAGGCGATCTACAACGGCCAGCCGCTCGCGATCGTCCTGGCCGAGAGCGAGGCGATCGCCGAGGACGCCGTCCTGCTGGTCGACGTCGACGCCGAGCCGCTCGCTCCCGTCACCTCGATCGAGGAGGCACTTCGCGAGGGCGGGCCGCAGACCCGGTTCTCCGAAGCGCACGTCGACGAGGCTGAGGCGAAGCTGCACAACTCCGACGCCGGAGCGGCCGAGGAGAAGGTGCTGCCCGCCAACGTCACCAACACGGTCGACTACAAGCGCGGCGACGTCGCGAAGGCGTTCGCCGAAGCCGACAAGGTCGTCGAGCTGACCTTCTATTCGGATCAGGTCCACCAGGGCTACATCGAGCCGCAGGTGACGATGGTCGCTCCGGGTCCGCTCGGCAAGCTGGACGTCTACACCAGCACCCAGGGCATGTTCGTCGTCCAGAACAAGGTCGCCCAGGCGCTTGGCCTCGACGCCAACGAGGTCGAGGTCCACCAGATGCCGGTCGGTGGCGGCTTCGGCGGCAAGTTCGGCCTGAACGAGGCGATGGTCGCTCTGGCCGCCGTCGCGGTCAACCGGCCGGTCCTGCTCCAGCTGACCCGGATGGAGGACTTCCTCTCCGCCAACCCGGCTCCGGCCTGCGAGATCCGGGTCAAGCTCGGTGGCACGTCGGATGGTTTCATCACTGCCCTCGAGGCCGACCTGACGTTCCTCGCCGGGATATCCCCCAGTTCGCCGCTGGGCATCGCCGCGATCCTCGTCGGCGGCTACTACCGCTTCCCGAACCTCGACATCACCGGTCGCGAGATCATCAGCAACCGGCCCAAGTCCGGGGCCTACCGGGCACCGGGTGCCCAGCAGGCGTCGCTGGCGATCGAGGGGGCGGTCGACGAGCTCGCCCGCGCCCTCGGCAAGGACCCGATGGCATTCCGCCTCCAGAACTGCGCCGTCGAGGGCGACGAGCGCCCGAACGGCGGCGCCTGGCCCCGGATCGGTCTCAAGGAGACGCTCGAGGCGATCCGCGAGCATCCGATCTGGCAGGAGCGCGAGGCGATCCGCCAGCGCGGCCACGGTGTCGGCATCGGCGTCGGCGGCTGGCCCGGTGGGCTCGAGCCGGCGACGGCCGTCTGCCGCCTGGATGCCGACGGCAAGCTGACCATGATGCTCGGGTCGGTCGACCTCAACGGCTCGAACACCGGCATGGCCCAGATCGCCGCCGAGGCGCTCGGGATCGACACGGCCGATGTCAACATCAATGTCGGCACATCGTCCAGCGCACCGTGGTCCGGCAGCACGGGCGGCTCCAAGATCACCTACACCGTCGGCGCCGCCGTCCAGCGCGCCGCTGAGGACGCGCGCCAGCAGATCCTTGAGATCGCCGCCGGCAAATTGGAGGCATCGGCCGAGGACCTCGAGATCGCGGACGGCAACGTTCAGGTCAAGGGTGTTCCCTCCATGTCCATCTCGCTCAGGGACATCGCCGAGCAGAGCATGTCCGGCAACGGTGGCGTCAACCCGGTCCTCGGCCGCGGTGCCTCCGCGATCACGCAGGCCGCACCGGGCTTCGCCGTCCATATGGCCGAAGTCTCCGTCGACGAGCTGACCGGGGAGACGACGATCCATCGCTACGTCGCGGCGCAGGACGTCGGGATGGCGATCAACCCGGCCCTCGTCGAGGACCAGATCCACGGCGGCGTCGGGCAGGGGATCGGCTGGGCGCTCTACGAGGGCATGGCCTACGACGGCGACGGTCAGCTCATGACCGCCTCCCTGATGGACTACGCCATCCCGAAGGCCGGGATGATCCCGACCATCGAGATCATTCTGGTCGAGGTCCCATCCGAGCACGGCCCCTACGGCGCCAAAGGCATCGGCGAGCCGCCGGCCGTTCCGGGAGCCGCGGTGATCACGAACGCCATCCGCGACGCGACCGGTGTCCGCGTCACCCATATCCCGGTCAAGCCGGAGGTCATGGTTCGCGCCCTCGACGCCGGCGCCGCGGCCGACTAGTACGACGCTGAACCGTCCCGTCCCGAAGCGGCCAGGCAGCGACTTCTGCCTGGCCGCTTCGCTGTTCCCGAACCCGTGGCGCAGCGCTCGCGTCTACCCGGATACTTGGCCACAACGATGCTGGACCCACCGATCGTCGCTGGAGGAGGATGGTGACGGACAACGATGCTGCTTGAACTCACCATTCGCGACTTCGCGATCATAGACGAGACCCGGATCAGCCTGCAGCCGGGCTTCAACGTCCTGACCGGCGAGACCGGCGCCGGCAAGTCGATCCTGATCGATGCGCTCGGCGCCGTCCTTGGAGAGCGGACCGGCAGCGATGTCGTCCGCTCCGGAGCCACCGCGGCCCGGGTCGAGGCGCTCTTCGACGTCACCGACCTGCGGGATCGGAGTGATTTCGTCGCCATCCTGCACGACCTCGGCGTCGAGGCGGAGGAGGATCAGCTCGTCCTCTCCCGGGACGTGACCGCGACCGGCCGGACGGTCGCCCGGATCAACGGCCGCACGACCACGGCGTCGGCGCTGTCACGCCTGGGTGCCTTCCTGGTGGACATCCACGGCCAGAGCGACCACCTGTCGCTGCTGCGGCCGGCCGAGCAGCTCGACATACTCGACCGGTTCGCCGGGACCGTCGCGCTCCGGGCGGAGGTCGCCGGCCGGGTGGTCGCCCTCCGGGCCATCGAGCGGCAGATCGCCGACCTGACGACGAACGCCCGTGACCGGGCCCAGCGGATCGATCTGCTCGAGTTCCAGGTCGGCGAGATCGAGCGGGCGGCGCTGATCGAGGGCGAGGAGGAGGACCTGCTCGCCGAACGCCGGGTCCTGTCCAACGCGACCCGGCTGACCGAGGACGTCGCGCTGGTCCAGTCGCTGATCAGCGGCAACGACCTCGACTTCGGTGGCGGAGAGACGATCCCGGCGGCGCTGGTCGGACTTCGCCAGGCGATCGGAGCGATGGCCCACGTCGCCCAGATCGACCCGGCGGCGGTCGAGCTGGACTCCCGGCTCAACGAGGTCATCGTCCTGCTGGAAGACCTCGCGACCGACCTTCGCTCCTACCGGGACGAGATCGACAGCGACCCCGGACGGCTGGTGGTCGTCGAGGAGCGACTGGACCTGATCAAGACGCTGAAGCGGAAGTACGGCGCGACGGTCGGCGGGATCATCGAGACGGGTCGGCAGGCGTCGATCGAGCTGGAATCGCTGACCGGGGCTGGCGTGGACGTCGAGGCGCTCGAGGCTACCGCCAGAACTCTCCGGGTCGAGGTCGGCCGGATGGCGACCGAACTCTCCCGTCGACGCAACGAGGCCGGCGAGCGGCTGAGCGGGGCGATCGAGCGGGCGATGCTGGACCTGAACATGGGCCGGGCCCGCTTCGCCGTCTCGGTCGAGCAGGCGAACTCGCCACGCGGCGTTCCGTTCGGGGATGACGGTCGGTTGGTGGCCTGTGACACGACCGGGGCGGACCGCGTCGCCTTCCTGCTCGCCTCGAATGCCGGCGACACCCTCAAGCCGGTCGCCCGGGTCGCGTCCGGCGGCGAGACCGCCCGGCTAATGCTGGCTCTGAAGTCGATCCTGTCGGCCGTCGACGAGACGCCGACACTGGTCTTCGACGAGGTCGACGTCGGCGTCGGCGGCCGGTCCGGGCAGGTCGTCGGGGAGAAGCTCTGGGGCCTGGAGCGCGACCATCAGGTGATCGTCATCACCCACCTCCCGCAAATCGCGGCGTTCGGCGAGACCCACTTCCGGATCTCGAAGTCCGACGTCGGCGGCCGGGTCGTCAGCCGGGTCGAGACGATCGCCGACGCCGACCGGCTGGACGAGCTGGCCGCGATGCTGGACGGGTTGCCGGTCACCGGCGCGGCGCGGCTCAACGCCCGCTCGATGCTCGACCGGGTCGATGGCTGGAAGGCGAGTCACCGCGATCCGGTCCCCGCGGCGGGATAGGGCCGTTTCGGCCGGTCCGACCGGCGCTGCTTGGTATACTTGCCCCATCAGGGTCGTCATGTCGACGGTCGCCGGAGCGTCTCAGCGCGAACACGAGGACAACACCCATGGGTCAGCCGAACATGCGCGCCATCCAGCAGATGCAGAACCGCCTGCAGAAGATCCAGGAGGAGCTGGCGGAGCTCGAGGTCCAGGGCACGGCTGGCGGCGGAGCGGTGGTCGCGACGGTGAGCGGGTCCAAGGAGTTCCGTAGCATCAGGATCGACCCGGCGGCGGTCGACCCCGAAGAGGTCGAGCTGCTCGAGGAGATGGTCGCCGCGGCGATCAACTCGGCCATGGACGAGGCCAGCCGCGTCGCCGAGCAGAAGATGTCGGTCCTGACCGGTGGGCTCAACATCCCGGGTCTGAGCTTCTAGCGGATGCGCGGAGTCGCCGGCGTCGAGCCAGACCGCGACGGCTCAGTGAGGGGTCGCCATGTGCGGACGGTATATGCTCGGGCGGGTCGATGACATCTCCGAGCGGTTCCAGCTCCGGGATTTCAATCTTGCCCTGACCCCAACCTTCAACGCCGCCCCGACCCAATCCCTGCCGGTCGTGCTGGCGAGGGACGACGGTGCCTGGGAGGCCGAACTGATGCGCTGGGGACTGCTGCCGCGGTGGAAACCGCGCGACGGCGGGCGGGCGCCGGAGCCGATCAATGCCCGTGCCGAGACGCTCGGCGAGCGGCCGATGTTCCGGCCGCTGATCGCCCGGCGCCGCTGCATCGTCCCGGCGACCGGCTTCTACGAGTGGCAGGCGACGGAACATGGCAAGCAGCCCGTCGTTCTGCGCCCGACCGATCAGGAGCTGTTCGGCTTCGCCGGGCTCTGGGACGAGACGACCGGCCCCGACGGCGAACCTGTCCGGTCATTCACCATCGTGACCGGTCCGCCGAACGAGCTGGTCGCGCCGATCCACAACCGGATGGCGGTCATTCTCGACCCGGATGACGAGGCGGCCTGGCTCGATCCGGACGTGACGGACTGGCCGGAAGTCGAGCCGCTGCTCAGGCCGTACCCGGCCGAGCGGATGGAGTGCTTCCCCGTCAGCAAGGCCGTCAACAACACCCGCAACGACGACCCCTCGCTGATCCAGCGCATCGACGCCGACGTCTCACCGGCCACTGAGCCCCGGCGCTGACCGCCCCGCTCAGCAGGACTTACCCTCAGGGGCACGCGCTCATGGAACAGGACAGGGATGCGCCGGTCGCGCTCTTCCTTGACGATATCGTTCGGCTCCGGAAACCGCACCCGTGTGGCAGCTTCGAGTGGACGGTCGTCCGGCTCGGGGCCGACATCGGTCTGACCTGCAAGGTCTGCGGCCGGCGTGTCCTCCTGCCCCGCCGCGAACTCCAGCGGCGGACCCGTCTGTTCGTCAGTCGCGGTTCCGGCTTCGCGGCGGCCCAGCGACTGATCGCCGAGCAGGATGCCGTCGACGCTCAGGCGCGCGAACCGGCCGCGCCCGATCCTCAACCGGCAACCACGACATCGGAAACCGGGCCGAATGGCATCTGATGCGAACCGGTCCCGGAGCGGACAGGCGAGGCGGCGCCAGCGCAACGCACCCAGCGGTCCGCGCCAGTTGCCGTCCGGGACGCCAGTCCCTGGCCGTCCGCGGGCCCTGCCGTCCGGTCCGCTGCCTGGTGATGACAAGCGCCCGGCCGGTCCCAATGGCAACGGAGTCCACCGCGAGCCGTTCAAACCCGGTCAGACGGCACTTCCGGTCGAGAACGAGTCGATCCGGCAGGTGCTGCGCAACGGCCCGTTCCTGAGGCTCTGGGTGGCGCAGGCGATCTCCCAGACGGCCAACAACATGGTCAACTTCGCGCTGCTGCTCCGCGTCCGCGGGGTGGTCGATGCCAACGACCTCGCCCAGGCCAACACCGCGATCAGCCTCGTCATTCTGGCCTTCTCGCTGCCGGCGGTCCTGTTCGGCCCACTGGCCGGCGTCGTCGCCGATCGCTGGAACCGCCGGACGATCATGTCGATCGTCAACGTCCTCCGGGCGCTGACCGTCGTCGGCATCCTCTTCATCCCGACGACCGGCGTCGCCCAGACGATCCTGGTCGCCCACTACATCGGGACGTTCTTCTTCGGGATGGCGGGGCAGTTCTTCGCCCCAGCCCAGGGCGCGACGATCCCCTCCCTCGTCACCCGGCCACAGCTGATCAGCGCCAACGCGCTCTTCAACCTGACCGCGACCGCGGCGCAGGTGCTCGGCTTCGCCGCGCTCGGGCCGGTCCTCGTCCAGGTCTTCGGCGTCGACGAAGTGATCCTCTTCACGGTGCCACTCTTCCTGATCTGTGCCGGCCTCGTGCTCACCCTGCCCCGGAACGCGACTGCCAGCCGGGCGCTGGCCGTGCCCGACGAGCACATCCACTTCGTCCGCCGCCTCTGGGTCGAGATGCGTGAAGGGCTCGTCTACATCGCCCGGGACCGGATGCTGATCCGGGCGATCACCTACCTGACCCTGGCGGCGACGACCTTCCTGATGGTCGCGGCGCTCGGCCCGGATTTCATCAGCAGCGTCGTCGGGCTCCGGCCAGAGGACATCGGCTACGTCGTCGCGCCGGCCGGGGTCGGGGTCGTCGTCGGCGTGCTGACCGTCTCCCGAATCAGCAGCCGGCTGGAGCGCGACCGGCTGATCGACTGGGCCCTGCTCGGCGCCGGCGTCAGCATCCTGCTGGCGGCCCTGAGCGAGGAGATCGTGTCGGCGATCTTTGGGGACTATCCGGTCGCGCTCGAGGTGATCTTCGCCGGGGCCCTGCTCTTCGTGGCCGGCGTCTGCAACGCCTACGTCATCGTGCCCGCCCAGACGCTGCTCCAGGAGCGGTCCGACGACCAGATGCGTGCCCGGGTCTACGCGACGTTCTTCACGATCTCCAACACGGTCGCGTTCGTCCCGATCTTCTTCGCCGCGGCCTTCGCCGACCTGTTCGGCGTGGTCCGGGTCCTGTCAGTCGTCGCGCTCGGGCTCGTGCTTCTCGGCGGCGGCTCCGTCCTTCGACGCCACCGGTCGCGACGATAAGAGGCTCGACGCTGCCTGTTCGTCCGCGCTCTTGATGTAGGGTCATCCCCTTGGGGTGACCGGCCGCCGCAACGGCCCGTCCGTAGGGGAGTGGGCTTGCCCCTTCCGGCCGCCGCAGCGGCCATGGCCCCGCAGGGCGATAACGGTGTTCGAAGGCGACCGATCTCATTGAAACCGGTCGTTTGCGAACAGTCCCCTCCCCAAACCCCTCCCCGGCTCGGATCGTCGCTGAAGCGACTCATCGCCCGGAGAGGCGCTTTTTCAGGACGGCTTCGCCCTCCTGTCGACCGATCAATGCGGCAGCAGAGCAGCGTCGTCTCGTACGGGCGACATTTACGAGCCCGGCCGCCGGAGCGGCCATCGCCCCGCAGGGCGATAATCGATGCCGCTACCGACGTACTCCGTATGGCCGGCTATTCGCCGCTCAGCAGCAGATCGAGCAGCGCCATCCGGACATAAACGCCGTTCCGGGCCTGACGGAAGTAGGCCGATCGGGTGTCGTCATCGACCTCGGTCGCGATCTCGTCGACCCGGGGCAGCGGATGCAGCACGGTCGCTGTCGGCTTCATCAGCGCGTACGACTCGCGATCGAGAATGTAGACCCCCCGCGACGCCTCGTATTCCTCCCGCGTCGCGAACCGCTCCCGCTGGATCCGGGTCTGGTAGACCACGTCGACCACCGGCAGGACGGCGCTCAGGTCGGACTCGCTCCGCTGCGCCACTCCGGCCGCCGCGACCGCTCGCTGGACGTCGGCACCCATCGGGACGGCCGGCGGCGAGACGTAGATGAGCTCCGTCCCGGTCGTCAGCGTCAACAGTCGGGCCAGCGACCGGGCCGTTCGGCCGAAGCGGAGATCGCCGACGAGGGCGACCTTGAGCCCGTCGATCCGGCCCTGCTCGGACATGATCGTGTAGAGGTCGAGAAGCGCCTGGGTCGGGTGCTCGCCGGGGCCGTCGCCACCGTTCAGGATCGGAACCTGCGCGACGGCCGCCGCACGGGCCGCCGCTCCCTGATCCGGGTGCCGGATCACGATCGCGTCAGCGTAGCCGCCGATCATCCGGATCGTGTCCTCGACCGTCTCGCCCTTGATCGCGGAGGAGAACTCGCCGGCGTTCTCGGTACTGATGACCTGCCCGCCGAGGCGGTGCATCGCCGACTCGAAACTGAGCCGGGTCCGCGTCGAGGGTTCGTAGAACAGCGTCGCGAGGATGAACCCCCTGAGCCGGTCCGAACCGCGGGGAAGCAGCCGCATCCGCTCGACGCGCGCGAACAGGGACTCGATCCAGGGCCGGTCGAACTGCCCGACCTCGACGATGTGGCGAATGGCCTGCTCATGCGCAGTCGCGGTGGGGCTCGGCACCGGTCGGTCCTTTCTGTCATGCTCGGCTCGTCGCGGCAGTATAGCGGGGCGCCTCACGCGGATTCCGGGAGGGAGAAGATGGCGGACTGGCAGGAGATCGATCAGCGGACCGCCGTCATCCGGGCGGCGGTCAACATCGGCGTCATCCGGCTGGGCGACGGGTCGTCACTGCTCATCGACACCGGGAACGACCGGGACAGTGGGCGCCGGGCCGTCCGGATGGTCGCCGAGGCCGGCTGGGGGGAGATCGCCGGCATCCTGACGACCCACGCGCACGCTGACCACGTCGGCGGCAACGCCGAGGTCGTTCGGCGAACCGGTTGTCCGGTCTGGGCGTCGCCAGTCGAGGCGGCGATCGCCCGCTGCCCGGAGCTCGGTCCGGCGATCCTCTACGGCGCCGCCGCTCCGGCGACGATGCGCGGGAAGTTCCTGCTCGCGCCGGCGTCGCCAGTCCATCACATCGTCACGGACGACTCGATCTCATTCGGCGATCTGAATATCGGCGTCGTCCGGCTGCCAGGTCACTCGCCGGACCAGATCGGCTACACCGTCGGCGATGTCTGCTTCGCCGCCGACGTCGTCTTCCCCCGCGAGACGATCGACAGGTACCGCGTCCCGTTCATCTTCTCCGCTGCCGACCACCGGCGGTCGCTCGACCATGCCCGCTCGCTCGACTTCCGCGTCTTCGTCTCCGGACACGGCCCGCCGCTCGATGCCGATGCCTTCCGGTCCCTGATCGACGACAACGGCGCCGCCCTCGATGCCATCGAACGAGCCACCATCGAGACCATCGAGTCAGTCGTGATGGCTGATGAGATCGAATCCGCCGTCCTGCGGCGGCTTGGCGCCGACCCACCGGATATCGCGGCGTTGGCGCTGCTCCGTACGACGATTCGAAGCGTGATCGCCGGGCTGGCCGATCGGGGACTGGTCTCAGGCACCGTCGAAGACGGCCGGATGGCGTGGCGACTGGCGGTCTAATCGTAAGCGGGTCTCAAAGCGACTCGACCTCAGGCGATCGGTCGCTCGCGGGTATCGGCCCTGACGGGACTTGCGGAATGCTTTCGGTGGTCGTTGGGTCGTCACGGACCCAGTCAGGCTCGGTCGGCCGCTCTGAGTCCTGGACATCACCGAACCGGCGGCAGACCGAGCCGGCGGCGCTGTACGGGATCGGCTGGCTCATCCCACCGCTCCAACGGCCCGGCCGGATATCGGCCGTCCCGAAGCGCCTGTCTCAGCATCGGCGACACCGTGTCCGCGATGGTCGTGTGCATGGCGTGATCGAGCCACGGCACGGGACCGGTGATTCGGACAGTCCCGCTTCGCGGTCCCGCTTCGGGACCGGCCGGAACCAGGATCAGCGTCGATTGGGTCAGCTCAGCGATCTCCCTGAGCCCCGTCCGCCAGGTCTCGGTCGTCTCGGCGAGCGGGTTCCGACGCCGGCCGGTCGCTGGGACGTCCCTCGCGAGGTCTGGCAGCCCAACCAGCAGCACCTGGCAACCCTGCTGCTGGAGCCGCCCGATCATCGTTGTTAGATCGCGCAGGAAGCTGGGCAGCGGCGTCCCGAAGAGGAGATCGCTGGCGCCGACCCAGAGGACCACCGCCGAGGGGCGGGCTGCCAGCGCCGGACCGAGCTGACTGGCGGCAACGGCCGAGAGCGTCGCGCCGGCCACGGTCAGGTCGATGCCCTCGGCCTCGCGGCCGACATCGATCCCGGCCACCCAGGACCGGACGCCCGATGCCGGCGTGAAGGACGTCCCCATCGCGACCCAGCGGCGATTTCGACCCGGTCCGCCGGGGGCAAGCTGATACCAGAAGGCCAGCAGCACGAGCGCGGCCGCTCCCATGACGATCGCGATCACCACCCAGTACGTCGTCACCCGCTGCCTCGCCTCACGTCACTTCACATCCACATGGCGCCGCCATCATCGCGGTTGACGGCAATCTACGCGAGCGGCCGGGTGGCACTGGCCCGGATGAGCAGCGAAGCGTGCCGCCTGAACGACATTGGTTGCGAGCCAGACGACCGAGAGGAGCGCATCGCATCCGGGACGAACCGGGTGGCAACCCACGCCAGATCCAATGTCGTTCAGCCGGGCTGTCTACGGCAGGCCGGATGCCGGTTGGGTAAAGGTAACGCTTGACACAGCCCGCCAGCCGGACATACGATCACCGGTAATCGAACACGACGGCACCGATCGGAACGAGTAGGCATCGCGGCGTGGAGACGAGCGATCCGGGAGTGGTGAAAGCCCGGAACCCACTGGCGAGCTGAATGGCTCCGAGAGCCTTGCCCCCAACGGTCGCTCGCTCTGAGCGCCAAGTAGGCGGCAACGACAACTCCCTCGTTACCGGGAGCGGCGTATCGATGGCGCATGGCATGTTCTGCCATGTGGTCGTCCGTACGTGTCGAGGCGGGAGCAGACAGACGCTCCAAGCAGGGTGGCACCGCGGGATGTGCTGGCACATCTCCGTCCCTGAACCAGGGACGGAGATGTTTTGTTTTTCCGGAGTCGCCGGCACTCCCGAACCCGCGTGGAGACGATCCCGATGCCTGCCTCGACCGCCGACAAGACCATGGCGCCGCCCGCGTCCCGACCCGGCCCACGCCGTCTCGGCGTCCTCTCCCCGAGCCTCGACGAGGTCCGCCGCCTCGTTGCCGGGGGTGGACCGACCCTTCGCACCATCCCGCTCACCGTCGAGCGGATGGCCGACATGGAGACGCCCGTCTCCGCCTACCTCAAGCTGGCTGGGGACGACGAGGGGTTCATCCTCGAGAGCATCGAGGGTGGCACCCGGCTGGCCCGCTACTCGTTCATCGGTGGTCGATCGGCCGCCCGGATCACGCTCAACCAGGGAACCCTGACCATCACGCGGGACGGCGCGTCGACCACCCGCTCCTACCGCGATCCGTTGCTGGCGATCCAGGACCTGATCGACGAGTACCGGGCGACGCCGAGGGCGGGTGGGTCGCGCTTCTGCGGCGGACTGGTCGGCTACCTCAGCTACGAGGCGGTCCGCTCGTTCGAGCCGCGCGTCGGCCTGCCGGGCGGCAAGGGCCTCGATCTCCCCGATGGCAACTACCTGCTGACCGACGACCTGGTCGTCTTCGACAACGTCGACCGGACCGTCCGGGCGATCGCCCAGATCCACGTCCATGGCCAGTCCATCGAGGACGCCTACGCCGAGGCAGCGTCGCGGCTCGACCGGACGCTGTCCCGGCTCGACGCGCCGACGCCGTCCCTGCCGCATGGCGCCCCGCCGGTCGATTCGCCCGTTACGGACCGGATGCAGGCGAACATCACACCCGAGCGCTACCGGGCGATCGTCGAGCGGGCCAAGGAGTACATCACGGCCGGCGACATCATCCAGGTGGTCCTCTCCCAGCGCGTCGACATCCCGACCCCGGTCCACCCGCTGACGATCTACCGTGCCCTGCGCAGCATCAACCCGGCGCCGTACCTGTTCTATGTCAACTTCGGCGACCACCAGGTCGTCGGCGCCTCGCCCGAGCTGCTCGTCCGGCTCGAAGGCAACACGATCACGAACCACCCGATCGCCGGGACCCGGCCGCGGGGCGCGACGCCGGAGGAGGACGAGGCGCTCGCCGTCTCCCTGGCGACGGACGAGAAGGAGCGGGCCGAGCACATCATGCTGGTCGATCTCGGTCGGAACGACGTCGGCCGGATCGCCGCGCCGGGGACGGTCCGGGTGTCGCAGCTGATGGAGATCGAGCGCTACTCGCAGGTCATGCACCTCGTCAGTCACGTCGAGGGCGAGCTGGACGAGGGCCGGACCGGTCTCGACGCCCTGCGCTCCTGCTTTCCGGCCGGGACGGTCTCCGGGGCGCCGAAGGTCCGGGCGATGGAGATCATCGCCGAGCTGGAGGCGGACCGGCGCGGCCCGTACGCCGGCGCCCTGGGCTACTTCGACTTCGCCGGCGGGCTCGACACGGCGATAACCCTTCGCACGCTCGTCTTCCGCGACGGTGTCGCCTCCCTCCAGGCCGGTGGCGGCCTGGTCTCAGACTCGGTACCCGAGTCCGAGTACGCCGAGACCTATCACAAGATGCGGGCGCTCCAGCGGGCGATCGAGCTCGCCGAGTCGCTCGAAGCGTCCGACCGCGCCGTCTGAGCCCGACGCCGCACGTGTCGACCGAAGGGACCGACCGATGATCTTCCTGCTCGACAACTATGACTCGTTCACGTTCAACCTCTACCAGTACCTGCGGGAACTCGGCGCCGAGGTCGAGGTCGTCCGCAACGACCAGACGACCGTCGAGGCCGTCGAGGCCCGCGTCGAGAACGGCGAGATCGAGAAGGTCGTGCTCTCTCCCGGACCCTGCACGCCCAAGGAGGCCGGCATCTCGGTCCCGCTGATCGCCGCGCTGGCCGGCCGGGTGCCGATCCTGGGTGTCTGCCTCGGGCACCAGGCGATCGGGGCCGCGTTCGGTGGCGATGTCGTCCAGGCGCCGAGTCTGATGCATGGCAAGACCTCGATGGTCCATCACCGTGGCCAGGGCGTCTTCCGTAATCTGCCGACCCCGTTCGAGGCGATCCGTTACCACTCGCTCGTCGTCGACCGGGCGACCCTGCCGTCCGTGCTGGAGGTGACGGCCGAAACGCCGGACGGGCTGGTGATGGGCTTCCGCCACGTCGAGCTGGACATCCAGGGTGTCCAGTTCCACCCGGAGTCGATCATGACCAAGCCGGGCAAGGAACTCCTCGCCAACTTCCTCGGCGACGGCGACCACCGACTTGTCACGGCCGGAATGGAGGACGACCGTGTCCCGCTCGGATACTAGTGGCGCGTCAAGGGTCAACGGCCGACCCGGAACAGTCCCCTCCCCCCACCCCGGGGTGACCCGTCGCGCTCCGATCGGCTATCGCCGACCGTTAGCTGCGACGGGTTCCAGGGAGGGGAGCACGCTTGCGACGCGAATGAGCGGGCCTGCGTGGAAATTGACGCCTGACGGACCAAAAGCACGACGCGCTCCGGAGGGACGGGCCGATGACCACGTTGCTGACTGCTGAGCCGTCGACCGCGACCATGGACATCCGGGAGGCGATCTCCCATGTCGTCGAGGGCCAGACCCTCGACCGCGAGCAGGCGACCGGCGTCATGAACGCGATCATGTCCGGGACCGCAAGCGGCGGGCAGATTGCCGCGCTCGTTACGGCCCTGCGCCTCAGGGGGGAAACCGTCGAGGAGATCGCCGGCTTCGCGACCGCGATGCGGGACCACGCCATCCGGGTGACGCTCCCGGATGGACTGAGCCACGTCGTCGACACCTGCGGCACCGGCGGCGACAAGTCCGGCTCGTTCAACATCTCGACGACGGCCTCGTTCGTGATCGCCGCCGCCGGAGTCAGCATCGCCAAGCACGGCAACCGGGCGATGACCAGCCAGTGCGGCTCGGCCGACCTGCTGGAAGGGCTCGGCGTCGCCGTGGAGTTGACGCCGGAACAGGTCGCGACCTGCATCGGGGAAATCGGCATCGGCTTCATGTATGCGCCCGCCTTCCACCCAGCGATGCGCTACGTCGGCCCCACCCGGCGCGAGATCGGCATCCGGACGATCTTCAACATCCTCGGCCCGCTGACCAACCCGGCCGGCGCACGCCACCAGCTGATCGGCGTCGGGCAGGAGGGCATCTCGGGGAAGCTGGCCGAGGCGCTCCGGGCGCTCGGCTGCCAGCACGCCGTCCTGGTTCGGGCTGACGAGGGGCTGGACGAGATCGGGATAGCCGGGACGACCGAGGTGACCGATTTCGACGCCCGCCACGGCGAAGTCCGAAGCTACAAGGTGACGCCGGAGGACTTCGGGCTGAAGCGTGGTCAGCCAGGCGATCTGCTCGGTGGAGGCCTGGAGGAGAACGTCCGGATCGCGCGTGAGGTCCTGGCCGGGGAGAAGGGGCCACGTCGCGACGTCGTCCTGATGAACGCTGGAGCCGCCATCTACGCCGCTGACCGGACGGCGTCGATCGCCGAGGGGATCGAGCTGGCCCGGACGGCGATCGACGACGGGTCGGCGCTGGGCCGGGTCGAGCAGCTCGCCAATCTCAGCCAGACGCTGCACGCCCAGACGCGAGACGAGGTGCAGGCATGAGCACGACTGGAACGACCTGGCAGTCGACCGGCACGGTCCTCGATCGAATCCTTGCGCAGACCAGCCGAGACCTGGCGGACCGCAAGGTGGCCACGTCGACGGCTGAGCTGGAACGGATGGCCGCGGACCGACCCGCTCCCCACTCACTGGCGGCCGCCATCGGTGGTCCCGGCGTCTCGGTGATCGCGGAAGTCAAACGCGGCTCCCCCTCGCGCGGCATCTTCCCGGTCGCGGTCGACGTGGCGGAGGTCACCGCCAGCTACGTCGCGGGAGGGGCTGCGGCGATCTCGGTCCTGACGGAGGGACCGTCGTTCCACGGCACCCTGGCCGACCTCGAGTCCGTCGCCGCGGTCGTCCGGGACGCCACGCCGCCCCGGCCCGTCCTGCGCAAGGACTTCATGGTCGACGAGTACCAGCTGCTCGAGTCGCGGGCCTACGGTGCCGACGTCATCCTGCTGATCGTCGCCGCCCTTGACGACCCAACACTCGCCCGCCTGCACTCCGCCGCCCTCGATCTTGGCCTGAAGGTCCTCGTCGAGGTCCACGACGCCGGGGAGATGGTCCGGGCCGCGGCGATCGGAGCGAGCATCATCGGGATCAACAACCGCGACCTGCGCGACTTCCGGGTTGACCTCACCACGACGGAGCGGCTCGCCCCGCTCGCCCCGGCCGGTTGCCTTCTCGTCGGCGAGAGTGGCATCTTCACCGCCGCCGATGTCAAGCGGCTCGGCATGGTCGGCGTCAATGCCGTGCTGGTTGGTGAGAGTTTGATCCTGAGTGATGACCGTGCCGCTGGCATCCGGGCGCTACGAGCGGAGCAACCAGATGGGATCTAGCGATCAGCTCCGCCCGGCCGGCCGAACCGTCATCCAGCCGGGAAGTGTGAAAATCGATGGCTTCCGGACGGTCGAAC